>ENA-UEPG01000848-UEPG01000848.1-human-gut-metagenome-genome-assembly--contig:-NODE-848-length-27464-cov-6.745536_pt1 | contig 27464 bp, 20 predicted proteins | sample MGYA00242893_ERZ507902 | MGnify/ENA primary metagenome ERZ507902 (study PRJEB26167, sample SAMN06115491) | human gut metagenome | host: Homo sapiens | place: China:Gansu | collected 2015-04-23 | study...
AGATCATTGAGGACTGCATGGAGCATGTGGCATATATCAGCGATCCGACTTTAGATCAGGTATTAGAAACAGAGCAGGCAGTATACGAATATATCGGGCAGAAATGGGCTTAGAGGCAGAATGGAAAGGAATTAAAAACGGATGAAAATTATTATCGCATTATTGATCTTCAGTATCATTATTATATTTCATGAACTTGGACATTTTTAACTGGCAAAGGCAAATGGGATCCGTGTCAATGAGTTCTGTCTCGGACTTGGACCGACGATTTTGGGCGTTACGAAGGGAGAAACGAAAGACGGCGAGAGTACAGATGACCGGGCATTTGGCAAAAAGTCTGTCTGGGCAAGGATCAGTGTGGTTGCCGCCGGACCGGTGTTTAACTTTATCATGGCATTTGTCTTTTCTTTTATCCTTCTTTCCTGCAATGGATATGATGTCCCTAAGATCACAGAGGTCAGCGAGGGCTTTGCAGCGGAACAGGCAGGTATGCAGGCGGGGGATGTCATTGTAAAAATGAACGGAAAACATATTCATTTTTACCGGGAAGTCAGTTCTTACTCCATGTTCCATGCGGGGGAGACCGTGGAAGTGACTTATGAGCGTGACGGAAAAAGATATACGGCAGAGCTGACACCTCTGTATGATGAAGAACTTGGCAGATACCGCTATGGTTTTGTCGGCGGTGAAGTGGAGAAAGGAAATGTGTTTAAGAATCTTCTGTACAGTGGATATGAGGTAAAATACTGGATCGATACGACGTTTGGAAGCTTAAAAATGCTTGCCACAGGCGGTGTTACCTTAAATGATATGAGTGGTCCGGTCGGGCTTGTCGATGCGATCGGTGACAGCTATGAGGAGAGTGTTTCCTACGGTTATTATGCGGCATTTTTACAAATGCGCTATATCTGTATTCTGATCTCGGCAAACCGTGGTGTTATGAATCTGCTGCCGCTTCCGGCATTGGACGGTGGACGATTATTCCTTTATATTGTAGAGCTTATTATTAGAAGACCTATACCTAAGGAAAAAGAAGGAATGATACACTTTATAGGATTTATTTTGTTAATGGTGCTTATGGTATTCTTAATATTTAATGATATTAGAAAGATTATTTTATAAGATTGCAAGGTGGCAGGTAATATGTATAGAGATAATACGAAAGTAATTAAGATTGGCGATAGAGTAATAGGCGGAGGAAATCCTATTCTTATTCAGTCAATGACAAACACAAAAACAGAAGATGTAGAAGCAACGGTTAACCAGATTAAGGAGTTAGAGGCAGCAGGTTGTGACATTATAAGATGTGCAGTTCCAACAATGGAAGCAGCCAAGGCTCTTAAGGAGATTAAGAAACAGATTAATATTCCACTTGTTGCGGATATTCATTTTGATTACAGACTGGCAATTGCAGCAATGGAGAACGGAGCTGACAAGATTAGAATTAATCCGGGAAATATCGGCTCAGTTGAAAAGGTTAAGGCAGTAGTTGATGTGGCAAAGGAGAGAAACATTCCAATAAGAGTTGGTGTAAATAGTGGTTCCCTTGAAAAACACATTCTTGAAAAATATGGAAAAGTTACAGCAGAGGGAATAGTTGAAAGTGCATTAGATAAGGTTAAAATTATTGAAGACTTAGGCTATGACAATCTTGTTATCAGCATTAAGTCATCAGATGTTTTAATGTGTGTTAAGGCACATGAACTTATTGCGGAAAGAACTAACTATCCACTTCATGTAGGAATAACAGAATCAGGTACTGTAACATCCGGAAATATTAAGTCAGCAATAGGACTTGGACTTATTTTAAATCAGGGAATAGGTGATACTATCAGAGTTTCACTTACAGGTGATCCTGTTGAGGAAATAAGAAGTGCTAAGCTTATTTTGAAAACATTAGGACTTAGAAAAGGCGGTATTTCAGTAGTTTCATGTCCTACATGTGGCAGAACCAGAATAGACTTAATAGGTCTTGCCGAAAAGGTTGAAAAGATGGTATCAAAATACGATAATCTGGATATAAAGGTTGCCGTAATGGGCTGTGTAGTTAACGGTCCCGGAGAGGCAAGAGAAGCTGATATTGGAGTTGCCGGTGGAGTAGGCGAAGGACTTTTAATTAAGAAAGGTGAGATTGTTAAGAAAGTTCCTGAGGATATGCTTTTACAGACACTGGAAGATGAATTGAAAAATTGGAGTGAATAATTTGGAGAGAAAGAAGTTTTTTGACGTTTTTCCAGCACTTAAATTAAATGATAATTTGCAGGCTATGTTTGAGGAAGTTTATGTAACACGAGTTTCCTCTAACATGTCTCATGACAAGTTAAGAGTTTATATTGAAAGCAGCAGACTTATTGAAAAGTCTGCTATTTTCACCGTGAGAGATGAAATTATAAGAAATCTCAGAATGGGAAAGCGAATTGGAATTGAAATAGTAGAAAAATATCATTTATCACAACAGTATACAGTAGAAAATCTTCTTGATGCCTACAAGGAGAGCATAGTTATGGAACTTGGAGTAAGAAGTCCCATAGTTTCAACTATGTTTAAAAAGGCTCCCATTCGTTGGGATGGCAATAAGATGATTATTGACTTGGAGGCTAATATTATTTCAGAATCCAGAATGAAGATTTTAAAGGACACAGTTGAAAGAATATTTGCTAACAGATTTGAAATGCCTATTGAGGTAGTTATTGATAAGAAAAGATTTGAAACTAACAGGTTTGCAAAGCAGAATGCCAGACGACTTCAGAACGAGGTTGAGGTGTTACTTAACAGAGATAACGGACCAAAGGCTAAGAAGGAAGAAAAGAAAGAAGAGGCACCAAAGCCTGTTGTAATCAGAAAGGCAAGCCGTTCAGACAATCCTGAGGTAGTATATGGAAGGGACTTTAAGTTTGAGTCAGATACTAACCTTTGTGATGTTTTTGAAGGCACCGGAGAATGCACGGTAAAAGGTCAGATTATGACAATGGATGAGAGAGAAACAAAGACAGGAAAGTTTATTGTTACTCTTGAAATTACCGATTTTACAGACAGTATTGCCGTTAAGATGTTTTTGGCAGACGGCAATGTGCTTAAGGACTTTAAACAGAAAGTAAAGAAAGGTTCTTTTGTGCGAATTAAAGGTGTTGCCCTTTATGATACATGGGATAAGCAGGTGGAAATCAGCCGTGTTGACGGAATGAAGTCTATTTCTCCATTTGCCACAGAGAAGCGTAAAGATACAGCAGTAGACAAGCGTATTGAACTTCATTGCCATACTAAGATGAGTGATATGGATGGTGTAAGTGAATGTAAAAAAATTGTACGTCGTGCTTATGAGTGGGGACACAAAGCTATTGCTATAACTGATCACGGTGTAGTACAGGCTTTCCCTGATGCATGGCATGAATATGAAGCTATTGAAGCTGAATGTGAAAAGGCAGGCAGGGAATGTGACTTTAAGGTTATATATGGTGTTGAAGCTTATCTTGTAGATGACTTAAAGGATATGATTGTTAATCCTAAAGGTCAGCATTTAAATGACAGGTATGTTGTTTTCGACTTGGAAACTACAGGTTTTAGTGCAAAAAGCGACAAGATTATAGAAATTGGTGCCGTTAAAGTTGAAAACGGAAAGATTATTGACAGATTTAGCACTTTTGTTAACCCTGAAATTCCTATTCCTTTTAGAATTGAAAAGTTAACAAGCATTAATGATGAAATGGTTATTGATGCACCAAAGATAGAAGAGGTATTGCCTAAGTTTATGGAATTCTGTAAAGATGCGGTTATGGTTGCCCACAATTCGGATTTTGATATGAGTTTCATAGAAGCTAATTGCAAAAGACAGAATTTAGAATGTGATTATACGGTAATTGATACAGTTGCAATGTCAAGATACCTTATTATCGGACTTGGACGATATAAGCTTGACAATGTGGCAAAGGCTTTGGGCATTGTTTTGGATCATCACCATAGAGCGGTAGATGATGCAGAATGTACGGCACTTATTTTCTTAAAATTATGTAAAATGCTTGAAGGCAAGGGGATTGATAACCTTGATGAATTAAACAGACAGGGAAAGCAGTCAAAGAACTTAATTGATAAGCTTCCTGCCCATCACGCAATTATCCTTGTAAAAAATCAGGTTGGAAGAGTAAATTTGTATAAGCTTATATCTAGATCTCACATAGAAACATTTGCAAACAAAAGACCACGAATTTTAAAAAGTGACTATCTTGAATTATGTGAGGGTCTTATGATAGGAAGTGCCTGTGAGGCAGGCGAATTGTATCAGGCTATCCTTCATGGAAAAAGCCAGCAGGAAATAGCACGTCTGGCTGAATTTTATGATTATTTTGAAGTACAACCTCTTGGAAATAATGAGTTTATGTTAAAAACAGGTGATCCTGAAATAGATGACAGAAAGAAGTTTCTTGTTGATTCAATTGAAGAACTTCAGGAAGTTAATAAGAAGATTATTGACTTAGGAAAGAAGTTTAATAAAATGACAGTTGCAACATGCGACGTTCATTTCCTTGATCCGGAAGATGAAATTTACAGACGAATTATCCAGTGTGGTAATGGCTTTAAAGATGCAGACAATCAGGCACCTTTGTACCTAAGAACAACAGATGAAATGCTTAAAGAATTCGATTATCTTGACAGTGATTTGGCAGAAGAAATTGTTATTAAAAACCCTGCCCGAATCAACGATATGATAGAGAACATTTCACCTATTCATCCTGATAAATGTCCACCTGTATTGGATAATTCAGAAGAAAACTTGCGTAATATTTGTTTTGAAAAGGCACACGACATGTACGGCGAGAAATTGCCTAAAATAGTTGAGGACAGACTGGAAGTAGAGCTTAACTCAATTATCGGTAACGGATATGCGGTTATGTACATAATGGCGCAGCGTCTTGTTTGGAAGTCTAATGAAGACGGATATTTGGTAGGTTCTAGAGGTTCCGTTGGTTCTTCTTTTGCAGCAACAATGTCAGGTATAACAGAGGTTAATCCTTTGGCACCCCACTATTATTGTACAGAGTGTAAAAGTTCATTCTTTGAAGACGAAGTTACAGTACCTGATGAGGCAGACAAAGAAGCAGTGAAGGAGATTCAGGATACAATAAGACAGTTAAGGGAAGACGGTGGTGTAGGACTTGACTTGCCACCAAGAAAATGTCCTTATTGCGGAAAGGATATGTGCAGAGATGGTTTTGAAATTCCTTTCGAAACATTCTTAGGTTTCGGTGGAACAAAGGAGCCGGATATTGACTTGAACTTCTCAGGAGAATATCAGTCCAATGCCCATGCGTATACGGAAGTTATGTTTGGTAAGGGACACACATTTAGAGCAGGAACCATAGCTGGACTTGCAGAAAAAACAGCTTACGGTTATGTAAAGAATTATTACGAAGAACACGGACAAATAAAGCGAACAGCAGAAATTGACCGAATTTCAAGAGGGTGCCAGGGAATCCGTAGAAGTACGGGACAGCATCCGGGGGGTATTGTTATTGTTCCAAGAGATAAGGAAATATATGAATTTACCCCTATCCAAAAACCGGCAAATGATATGACAACTGATATTATTACAACTCATTTCGAATATCATGCTATTGATGCCAACTTATTGAAACTTGATATTCTGGGACACGATGATCCTACAATGATCAGACGTCTTGAAAAGTTGACAAATACTAACGTTAACAGAGATGTTCCAATTAATGATCCAAAGGTAATGTCTTTGTTTACAAGTCCGGAAGCACTGGGAATAACATCAGATGATATAGATGGATGCCCAACAGGTTCGTTGGGACTTCCTGAACTTGGTACAGACTTCGTTATTCAGATGCTGGTGGATACAAAGCCTACTAAGATTTCTGATCTTGTTAACATATCAGGTTTGTCTCACGGAACAGATGTATGGCTTGGAAACGCCCAAACATTAATTGAAGAGGGCAGATGTACAATTTCAACTGCTATCTGTACCCGTGACGACATTATGGTATATCTTATGCATAAAGGCATTGAACCACAGGTAAGTTTCCAGATAATGGAGCATGTACGAAAAGGTAAAGGCCTTCAGATATACAAGGACAAAAAGAGTGGCAAGGAAATAAACGAAGAGGAAGTAATGCACCAGCATAATGTTCCTGACTGGTACATTGGTTCATGTAAAAAGATTAAATATATGTTCCCTAAAGCTCATGCGGCAGCATATATTATGATGGCACTTAGAGTTGCCTGGTATAAAGTTTACATACCACTTGCTTACTATGCTGCATACTTTGCCATTAGAGCAAAAGCATTTAACTACGAAACAATGTGTCGAGGCAAGGAAAAGCTTGAATATTATATGGCTGACTTGAAACGAAAGAAAGCAAATCACGAAATAGCTAAGAAAGATGAAGACGCTCTTGGCGACATGAAAGTTGTACAGGAAATGTACGCCAGAGGATTTGAGTTCATGCCTATAGACATATACAAGGCTAAAGCACATGAATTTCAGATAATAGACAACAAGCTAATGCCAAGCCTTGACACAATAGAAGGCTTAGGCGAAAAGGCTGCCGATGGTTTGGTAGAAGCAGTAGCAAATCAATCAGGCCCATTTGTTTCAAAAAATGAATTGCGAGAAAAAAGCAAGCTAAGTAAGACAGTAATAGAAACAATGTCAAGTTTGGGACTGCTGGAAGGAATGCCGGAAGACAGCCAGTTGTCAATATTTGACTTCTAGGGCGAAGAGTGGAACAGAGAATATAGAAGTAAGGATGAAGGACTGCCCGCTGGGCAGTCCTTTGTTGATGGGGGGGAGCATGGTAGCTGAAATATTATGCGTGAATATTATACGTGAATTTTATACGTGAATTTTATATTAAAAAGCACTTGCAAAATTTGCCAGGATTGTTATAATAGTAAAGTGTCTTGTGCAAAAAGCACAGTGTCATAAAAATGGCTCGTTGGTCAAGTGGTTAAGACGCCGCCCTCTCAAGGCGGAATCACGGGTTCAATTCCCGTACGAGCTGTATCAGAATCGCTTATGATGATCAGGCTGGGGCGTTTTTTTTGTAGAAAAAACGATTATATAAGATTATAATATAATTAGGGTTTGCTCGGTTATATAATTAATGAGGGATTCAAGTACGGTTACATTTGTGAAGTTCTGATAATATAGCTCTATCTACAGCAGAAGAAGAGTCGTTATATTAATTCTTTAGTACATAATCAACAGTAGTACCTAAAACATTGCATACATTAACAAGTGTGGTAAGGGAGATTTTAACCTTACCATTTTCTATGTTACTAATATGGCTGGTATTCACTTTAACAGAAGATGCAACAAATTTCTGAGTAAAACCTTTGTGTGTTCGTATTTCTTTTAATTTCTTGCCAATAGAATCGAAATCAATATCCTTCATGAAATCACCTCAAATTATATGATATATAATTGTAATATTTTTATAGCTGTAGTATAATAATCCAAAAACTATAAAAAAGTTTAGCTACAGAGTAAAAACAAGCAGAAAGGAGAGAAGATATGGGTTATAGAAGCAATTATTTTGATTAAAATGATGCGTATGATAACAACAATGGTTGGTATAAATGTATTAAGTGTGGACGTAGTTTCAGAAAAGGTGATATGGATATTGACCACATTATTCCACAGAAATATGGTGGAAGAGATTCCGTATTAAATTTACAATGTATTTGTAAGCATTGTAATCGTTCTAAGCAAGCTAGTTTAAGAGATACCCCAAAAGATTTGTTTGGAGCAACTAAAAGGAAAGTAAAAAGTTATTATAATAATTAAAACGTTTTTATAAAATTTGAATACCATATAAAAATACAGACCATTTAAAGAAAAAATGAATATTCATATAATTAAAAGGCAGTATAGCGAGATTATTTCCGTAAGGGAAAAGAAAGGAAGTATTATGAAAGAATTTTTTAGTATGGGAAAAACTATGAAAAAATTAATTTCTGTTGTAATGTCTCTGGCATTGTTGCTTGCTTCAGCAGGAGTAATTTTTTCAGGTAGTGATGTAAAGGGAGCAGCGGCAGAAGTTGTTTCATCAATGGATTATTATTCAACAAATGATGGACCAACAATTACACATTCAGGAGTTGGTACAGTCAGCTATGGATTTGTAATGCCAAAGTTTAACGGAAAAGCCAGTAGTGAACTTTCCATTGCAGATGTGGAAAAAGACATTCAGGTTTATGTTAAACAGGAAAACGGAACAAATGGTGAATGGAAGAAAATTGAAGATGTAAGTTACTTCAAGTGGAATGACACTTGGGCATGGGAATATCAGTCATGGGGTGGCTGGGTTTGCTGGATGAAACTTACAGAAACAACATATTTCCGTTTCCATGGAAAAACAAATAACATAAATCTTGATTACAAATTGGAACTTAACAAACTTTCAAAGTATAAGCTTACAAGTATTTCTACAACAGAAACAAATATTCAGGCAGATACAACAGGTGGTTCAGCTACACATTGGGGAGCATGGACATTTAATGGAGACAAGAGTATCAAGTATGAACAGATTCAGGATGATGTTAACATTACAGTAGACAACAATGACGGAAAAGGATTTGTTCAGTTTTTAGGCAATGCAGCATCAGGATTTCTGTGGGATCAGAACTTTGGATATTACTCAGATGGTGATGGTGGATATTGGTTTACAAATATCAGTTGGTCATTTACATTAAGATTTGCATCAAAGTCAAATCCAAATGTACATCAGGATGTAAAAGTTACATATACAAAGCCAACCAGATCAAATTACAAAATCACAGCATATAATGGCACATCATACGATGCAAGCACAAGTGATACAGCATCAGTTGGTATTCCACTTCCAAAAATTGGTGGAACAGAAGCTATAAAAGATGATTTGGATTTATTTAAATACGAAGTTAAGGTAGATGGAAAGTGGATTCCACTTACAGATGTTGCAGCCTGTGGATGGGTATATGAAGGAAGTGGTTACAACAAATATTCACTAAGCAGTCAGTGGGGTTATTTTGTTGATCATGTTTATGGACTTTGGCTCCAGCCTGTAAGACAGGATACAGAAATAAAAGTCACATATCCTATTGATGGTAAAAAAGGTGGAGATGCAAGCAATAACTATGTATTGTATACAATTAAAGGAAATACATCTTATAAGCCAACACTTCCATCAGATATGTCAGATATTAAAGTAAATGACAATTCAAATGCATATACACCGGCAGGTTGGAAGATGATTTTCAATGATGAATTTGATGGTGCATCTCTTGACACAAGCAAGTGGTCATATGATGAAGGATTCTTACTTAAAGAAGACGATATTAACACAGCCGGTTGGGGAAATCAGGAACTTGAATACTACACAAGAGACAATGTATCAGTAAAAGATGGTGCATTAAATATTCTTATGAAAAAGCAGTCAAAGGTATTTACAGAAAAAGGTGATCCATCTAAGAAAGCAACTGCTCAGTATTCATCAGGAAAGATTACAACAAAAGATAAATTCTCAGTGAAATACGGACGAGTTGATTTCAGAGCAAAAATGCCTACAGGTACAGGCATATGGCCTGCTATGTGGATGCTTCCAAATGACTCACGTTATGGTTCATGGCCATTATCAGGTGAAATAGATGTATTTGAAGGACGTGGAAGAACGCCAAATATGGTATTTGGTACATTACATTATGGTGCACAGTGGCCAAATAATATTAATACATCAGATGCATTTAACATAACACGAGATGGTAATAAAAAGACAGGCATTGACGACTGGCATGTATACAGTGTTCAGTGGGATGCTGAAAATATTAAGATTTACTGTGATGGCAAATGCTATTTCAAATGTACATATGGTGAGTGGTATTCAGGCTCAGACAGAGGAAACGCATATGCACCGTTTGACCAGAGATTTTACCTTATTTTAAATCTTGCAGCAGGTGGAACATTTGACAGTGGTTATGTACCTGACAGCAGTTTTACATCAGGAACAATGTTAGTTGATTATGTTCGTGTTTACCAGCGTATGGTTAAGGCAGGAGAAGACGAGAAGGCAGACAAGAATGAAGGAGTTTCTACAAATGGAGCAAAGGATGGTCTTTATGGAGATTATAAGATTGGGAAAGGTGTAACGCCGGTTACTCCAGGAACAACAAATCCAAGTGAAACAAAACCTGAGGGAACAACAGCTTCAGGTGAAACAAAACCTGAAGGAACAACAGCCTCTCCAACAACAAAGAAAATACAGAAAAAGACTCCAAACAAAGCATTAAAAACAACAGTTGTAAAGAAAGCAACAAAGAAGAAAAATTCAAAGAAAATCAGGCTTTCATTTAGAAAAGTTAAAGGTGCTAAAAGATATCAGGTACAGGTTTCTAAGAGTAAAAAGTTTACATCAGTTATTGTAACAAAGACAGTAAAGAAATATAAAAAAGTAACAATTTCTAAAAAAGCATTTGAAAAGAGAAAGAAACTTTTTGTACGAGTTAGAGCCGTTGGCTGCAAGAAGTGGTCAAAACCTAAAAAAGTTAGAATTTTAAAGAAATAATAATTAAAAAATAAAGTAGACCGTTATATTATAAAAATTTCATTATAATGATGAAGTTTTGGCTCTTTGTCAAGAGCGGGGGTAAAAAGATTTTTTACACAGTTGTGAACCATTGTTCACAACTGTGTTTTCTCTTTTAAGCAGAGGTCATAAGGATTCTATTCCTAAAGTTCTCAAAATTTCTATATCCGTAAGCATTTCGCTTAATTACTTTAATCTTGTTGTTGGTTTCTTCTGTAAATCCGTTGAAATAAGGACAGTCAAAAGCATTCAGTATGTATTTGGCCCAGTTTGATAACATTGTTAATGTAGCGTTGAATTCTTCCAGTTCGCTTGCCTGCGCTGATAGTATAAATTTTCTAAAGCCCAGGTAATATATCTGACCACATGAAACCTGTCAATGACTATGTTTGCATTAGGAAAATAAGTTTCTGCAATGCTTAGGAAGTAAAGTGAAGTTCTCGTTGAAATGTTTGCCACAACAATCACAGTGATATCTTCTTTTTGAGTAATGAAGATATGTGTTTTTACCCATTATAGGAGCATCCTTTATAATTGAAGGACGATAATCATGAACTTTATTTGTCACTGCACCACAACATGGACAAACATGATCACGACGTTCCATTTTAAAGTAAATATGTATTTCTTCTGAAGTAGATTCCACATTTGTTATAATTAGGTCTTTTATTTCTAAGATATTTGATATAAAATCATTATTAGGTATAGGTAATCTCCTTTCGGTTATTTTGTGGTGATTTAATTATAAAGGTTATAGGTTCCTATGCCTACTTTTTTGCTTAAAAATTAAAAACGGCTCTAAACCTTACCCCCAAGTAAAGTTTAGAACCGCTATGAAAGCCTTGATTTTATTGGGGTTCTTGGAGGGAAGCATAGAATTTACACCTTATTTATACCTTTGGAAGACTGGATCGGAATAATTAAAAAGTTGTCATAATTCAATTGGTCAAAAAATAATACTACACTCAAAATTAATTAAAAAATCAATCGTAAAAAAATACGATTGATTTTTTGCGCATTTTTGCATATAATATAATCATTATGGTTGGAAAGGGAACGATTACTATGCGTGAAACAAGAATATTAGAATTCAAGGAAACGATTACGAATACTTTTTTGAAAACAGTTAGTGCCTTTTCGAATTACAATGGTGGAACAATTCTTTTTGGGGTTGATGATAATGGAAATGTGAAAGGATTGCCAGATGTAAAACAGGCCTGTCTGGATATCGAAAATAAAATCAATGACAGTATATCACCTCAACCAAACTATACACTCGAAATACAGAATAATGACCAGACGATAAAACTTACTGTAAAAAGTGGTCTTCAAAAACCGTATTTATATAAATCAAAAGCATACAAACGAAATGATACAGCAACGATAGAGGTAGATACATTAGAATTTTCAAGGCTTGTATTAGATGGAAAAAATATTAGCTTCGAAGAATTACCTTGTAAAGATCAGGAGCTATCTTTTAAAATTTTACAGTGTAAACTGAAAGAAAATATTTACATTGAAACTTTCAATCAAGATACTTTAAAGACATTGAACCTGTATGACAATATAAATGGTTATAATAATGCAGCGGGACTTTTGGCAGATAAAAATCATTTTTCAGGAATTGATATTGTTAAGTTCGGTGAGAATATCAGTATTATTCAAAAAAGAGTAACGTTTGAACATATATCGGTTTTAGAAATATATGAAAAAGCACTTGCTGTATTTAGAGATTATTATCAATATGAAGTAATACAGGGGGCTGACAGAAAGGTGGTAGAGAAAATACCGGAAGCAGCTTTCAGAGAAGCAATTGCAAATGCTTTGATTCATAGGGTATGGGATATTAATTCACACATCAGAGTTTCTATGTTTGATGATAGAATAGAAGTAGTGTCTCCTGGTGGATTGCCGGCTGGAATAACGGCAGAAGAATATTTATCAGGTAAACTATCTATTTTAAGAAATAGAAATCTTGCAAATGTATTTTACAGACTGGGATTAGTAGAGATATTTGGAACAGGAATTACACGAATCAAACAACTGTATGCAGAGAGTTTGATAAAACCAGAATTTGAAGTGTCAGAAAATGCTATAAAAATTGTACTACCGATATTTGAAACGAATGTCAATTTAACCGAAGACGAAAAAGTGATTTACAAATTTTTAAGTAAGACGATGCTGAAACCAATAAGTGAAATTGCACCATATGTCCCATTTGGCAAATCAAAAACAACACAATTACTGAAAACTATGGAGAAAAAGGGTGTGATTGCAGTTGAAGGAAAAGGCAGAGGAACAAAATATATCATTAAGTGATTGAGAACATAGCGGGTTCAAATTACACAATCTTTCAATAACACAAGGAGAAAATCATATGATAAAAATTTTATTTTTATACCACGGCAGTGTTTAATGGATGCTGTGAAAGCCTAGGCTTTAAAGGATTTTTTGATGATTGACGAATAATTTACACCTTATTTATACCTTTGGAAGATCGAATCGGAATAATAGAGAAATAAAGAAATAGATAAATATAACAGGAAGCAATTTTGTCATATTGGAAATAATTAAAATTTGCTGAACCGTGTTGATTTTATTGATTGAGTATAATAAAAGTAAGAACAGAAACTTCCATGTTTGAAGCGGTTACCAGAATTGACAAAGAAATGCAAGTTAGCCAATCCGGTAGTCCAGCATATTTTTTCATTGTCACCCGACGTTTTTACAAAACATATACTTATTCCGCTTGATGCGTCATTCTTGTTCTGAAAACAGGAACAGAATCCTTACAGCGACTGTAAGTGTTATTTATTGTGCTTCTGTGCTATCATTTACCTAGAAATGGATAGGAGGCATTCACATGAAACCAATTTTGAATATTGAAAATCTTACCAAAGTCTATGGAACGTTGCCAAACCAGACGAGAGCACTGAACGGAATCACTTTTCAGGTCATGCCGGGAGAGTTTCTCGGTATTATGGGAAGCAGTGGTTCCGGCAAATCCACGCTTCTCAACTGTATTGCAACTGTGATTCAGCCTACAGGTGGAAGCATTCAGGTGGAGGGAGATACTCTGCAATCCCTCAAGGAAAAGGCTCTTGCCGAGTACCGTGGCAAAGAAGTTGGTTATCTATTCCAGAACTTTGAATTGCTGGACAACCTGACTGGCAGGGAAAATATCCTGCTCCCGACTTCCTTGCATGGGGTAGCCGAAACAGAAAGCAGCCAGCGGCTGAAGCAGTTGGCTGACTATCTGGAAATTTCTGATGTTCTGGATAAGTTTCCGTCCAAGATGTCCGGTGGCCAGCGTCAGCGTGTTGCGGCAGCAAGGGCTCTGATCTTACATCCCCAAATGATCCTTGCCGATGAACCGACGGGTGCGCTGGATTCTAAGAACGCAAGAAGTCTTATGGAGAAGCTGTCCGGCCTGAATCGTGACGAACAAGCTACGATCCTGATGGTAACCCATGATTCCAATGCCGCCAGCTTCTGTAAGCGCATCCTGTTCATCCAGGATGGCGTGATCTTTCATGAGCTTCGGCGTGGAGACGAAAGCCAGCAGGAGTTCTACGGGCACATCCTGAAGGTGATGGCGCAACTGGGAGGGGGCAGCGCAAATGTTCTCTAATCTCATTCTTCGGAACAGTCGCCGCAGCCGAAAGGAAAACGGTCTGTTTTTCAGCTCCCTGGTGATTTCTATTGTTGCATTTTACATGATTCTTTCCATCTCCACTCAAGATGTGATGCTCTTTTTGCAGAAAATGGAGAGTGACGCAGTTGACAAACTCCTGCTTCTGATTCCTGCGTTTTATGGGATGACCCTCGGTATTCTGTTCTTTTTGATCTATTTTGCCTGCAAGTATCAGTTCGAGCGCAGACGGCATGAGTTTGGTGTTTATCTAATGTTGGGGATGCGTAGAAGTAAACTGTTTGGTATGCTTCTGGCGGAAGATTTCCTGACCAGTATTCTTGCCATGCTCATAGGATTACCTGTGGCTGTGGTGCTTTCAGAAATTGTCAGTCTTGTCACCGCCAAGCTGGTAGGCATGGGGATCATCGGTCATCAGTTTTCTTTATCCTGGTTTGCGATTGAATGGACGCTGGCAGGATTTCTGGCAATTAAGCTGACGGCACTTCTGATTTTGAGTGGACGAATCAGCCGCCAGGAGATCGGTACTTTGCTATCCCAGCCAACGAACCGCCCCAAAAAGCAAATGCCATCTGTTATCTATGGACTGGCTGCTATATGCGGAAGTGTGATGTTGGCAGTGGCTTACTACATGGCGATTCAGGGAATTGCATGGACAAAGGTAAGTATGATGGGACTGACTTTGCTGTTGGGCATAGTTGGTACGATGCTGCTTTTCTATGGGATGCGTGCACTGATTGCTTTGATTGTTAAGAAAGGAAAAGGAAATAAGCAGCTTCATGTATTTACCTTCCGGCAGATTCAGGAGAATGTCATTCATCAGTCAAACTCCATGGCCATCAGCTCCCTGCTGATTCTGGCGGCGCTGTGTTGTTTTGGTGCGGGCGTAGGAATTGCAGGAACGAATAACCTGTCTTCTGGCCATGTAATCGACTATACTTTTGAAGATCATACTGCAGAAGATTCATCGCAGGTTCTTCCGAATATAAAGGCAGTCCTGAAAGAAAACAGTTTGGAAAATCAATTTTCAGAGCTTTTTGAAATGAGGGTTGGGCGTATTCGCACCACAGAAGATTATGATAATGCCTACAGCATGGACGCTGTTATGGACTCTCTTCGGAGCCTGCCCCAGTCGGAAGACCGGGATGTCCTTCTGAACAATCTTGGTTATGCCACATACCCATATTTGATTTGTTTATCGGACTATAATCGTTTGTTGGAATTGTCCGGCAATCCGGCTCTCCAATTAGGCGAAAAGGAGGCCGCTGTCTATATTGATACAGAGTTTACTACGGTAAGCCGTACCGCAATGCTGAACCAAGTATTGGCCGGGCATCCCAAGGTGGAACTGGATGGTAGTCCGATTCATCTTACAGGAGAGGTTCAGTCTGTGAATTTGGTCACGGACCGTTCTATAACCTTGTCCTTTGCATTGATTCTTCCGGATGAAGCATTTCTATATTATAGTCAGGGAATGTATGATACCTATGTCAATGCGGTGCTCAGTGAGCAAGCTCTGAATGGAAATAGCCTTATGACTGCATATTTGGATTTGAACGAGAAGCTGGACGAAACTGACATTGAATATGAAAGCTATCTTCAGAATATGGGTCGTCAGCTTTTCTACACCATAGCATCCAGTTATATTACCCTCTATCTTGCGATTGTTTTCCTGGTAGTTGCCAACACCATCGTGGGTGTTCAGTTCCTGATGAGTCAGCAGAAAACCGGGCGCAGATACCAGACTCTGATCCGCCTGGGAGCTACTTACGAAACCCTTTGCCAGTCTGCTGGAAAGCAAATTACCTGGTTTATGGGACTTCCTGTATTGGTTGCGGCTGTCAGCAGTTTGTTTGGAGTCAGGGCGTTATTTACAGGGATACTCTCGTCCCGAACCCGTGGGACAGTGGCTGAAATGATGTTTGTATCTGCTGCTATGATTTTGCTGCTTTGCGTGATAGAATATATTTATATGAGAGTGGTCAAGCGCTCCAGTGATCGGTATTTGCTGACACTGATGCAGCCACAGAGAGAAGAATAATTTGGAAGGAGGTGCTGCCGTGAAAAGAATTGCTGTTGTGGAAGATGAAGTCTATATGCGGGAAGAACTCTGCAATATGCTTCAAAAGGACGGGTATCTTGCGGAGGCAATCACCGAGTTGGAAGATGCCGCTCGGCTCCTGGCAGCCCTCCGTCCTGACCTTGTGATCTTAGACCTGAATTTGCCGGAGATCAGTGGCTTTCAAATCTGCCAGGAACTAAAGAATAAAACCGCTATCCCCGTCCTGATACTGACTTCCAGAGATCAGGTAAAGGATGAACTGCAAGCGTTCCACTTGGGTGCTGATGAATATTTGACGAAGCCGTGCAGAAAAGATCGACTTCTTGCCAGGGTATCCAATATTCTCAAAAGGTATGAAGGCCGTACCAATCTCATAGAGGGACCAGATTTCCTGTTAGACCAGCAGACCTACACGCTTTATATTCATAATACCTCTGTCGTGCTTCCAAAAAATCAGGGAAAACTGTTGGTTGCTCTTTTGTCCGGCGGCGATGCTCTGGTCACGACGGAGCAACTTTGCATAGCACTATGGGGAACCACGGAATACATAGACGAAAATGCCTTGCAGGTTAATCTGACCAGGCTGAAAAAGACGATGTCCGGTCTTGAGATGAAGCAGCGAATCGTTGCGGTTCGTGGGATGGGCTATCGTCTGGAAACGGGGGTGGCTCCATGAAGCGGCTTTGGCACATGATAGAACGGTACTACCCCTGGCTGCTGTTGCTGTTGGGCGTGGATTGCTTTTGTGCTATCATTCTTTGGATTTCTGACATTCAGGCATTTCAAACCTTGAGTGGGTTAGTAGTTCTGACAAGCCTCCTTTTGTTTTCAGCAATTCTGTTTGTACTAAACAAGCGGGAGACCACCCGCCGAGAGCTGTTCCGGGATTTCCTCAGTGATCCTGCCATCTGCAACGAGGAACGGCTGCTCAGTGCCATCAGCCGGGAAGAAGGAGAATCTATCCGGCTTCTGGCATCAGTTTTACAGGAACACAAAACTGAGAGTAACAGTATGGCAGATGCCCTACAGGACTATGAAGAATATGTGGAGGGCTGGGCACATGAAGCGAAAACGCCCCTATCGTTGTTGACCATGCTCCTGGATAATCGGAGCAACGAAATGTCTCCTCCCCTGCAAGCAAAACTGGATTATGTCCGCAGTCAGCTTCAGGAGGATGTCACTCAGATGTTATACTATGCCCGGTTAAAGAGCAGTACAAAGGATTATCAGTTTAAGGATATCAATTTGAATGACTGCTTGGGGGAAGTTCTGGAGGACTATGCCCCACTTCTGGAAGAAAAGCAGTTTGTAATTATCAATAAACTGCAATCTGAAACAGTCTATACAGACCGTAGAGGGCTTCAGTTTATGTTGGGACAGATCGTGAGCAATGCCATAAAATATAGCAGCGATAGTCCCATGCTAACAATCTCTATGATACATTCGGAGATCGCAGATGTCCTTTCAGTTGAGGATAATGGCATCGGTGTAAAAAAATATGATCTGCCGTATATTTTTCAAAAGGGCTTTACCGGGGATTCTACTGACAGCAGAAAGAAAGCTACCGGTATAGGGCTTTACCTGGTTAAGAAGATGGCTGACGATCTAAACCTTCGTCTGGAAGCTGCTTCCCCGTGGGAAAAGGGCTTTAAGATAGTCATCTTCTTTCCAAAATTGAAATCCAACGGAGGAAAATAATATAAGCAAAAAACGGGGCTGTAAAATAAGTCTCTGCTAAAGAAACGCTAGTTCCGACAAATGCTGGTTCTGGCGTTTCTTTACATTAATATATGTTTTTTGAAAATCGTCACTGTTTTATGTAAAAAGGGTACACTTAATAAGCTTGGATAGATTTCTTCTGTACATCCATATTTTTTATATCTTACATGTTGTTTTCGTTTGAAAAGAAATTTACGTCCATTAGGGCATATAGGATTTCCGTTCTCATCTCTTATATATTTTACAGCACGATAAGGATTCGTGTGATGTTTTTTATCTGCCGTTTCTTTTTTGTACATGGTAAATATCATTAAATTTTTCCATTAAAGGTACAAAGCATTCCATGCCTTGTTTTCCATAAAATCAATTCTACGTTAAAAACATACCGTCTAGACAGCTATTTTTTAAGCTATCATTTGAAAGACATATATAATATATAGGCTCAAATGGTGAAAGTGCCCATTTGGGCCTATTATTGTATGAATTCATACGTTACAACCAGAGCAAGATCCACCCGTGTATTACAGTATTGTCATTTTGACAATATTGTATTACTTACGAGTGGCAGACTTGATGGGGATTACGTCCCCATACCCACGTGAAAATATAATTGCAGGCAATTACATTTTAGCAGATACGCAAGCGTTTCTGAGTAAGCATCATAGACAACAAAATAAGAAAATTTTGATAAGGCATTCACCTGGATAGGTGAGTGTTTTTTTATTTTCAAATATTTAATTAACAGAAAAAATAAAAAAGTTTTCTTCAGGGGGCTGTAAAAATGCCTCTCAGCGTTTCGTATTAATGAAAGGGTATTTTTTGCAGGAAAAATAAAAAATTTTCATCAAGAGCCTGTATTTATGCCCTTCATCTTTTGAATATGTGTAAGGACATTTTTTGAGCCGGCATAAAAATGATTTTTACAACAATTAGAAACAGAAACGAGGTGAGAAAAGAATGAAATATGAATACATGAAGGAGTCAGAGCAGATGCTTCAATACTTCCAGTTTCCGAAGTTTTTGCTAAAACTGCGAATTTCTCAAACTGCAAAATATCTTTATATGATTTTGTACGACCGGGCGCGGATATCAAGAAAGAATAGCTGGATAGACAAGTATGGAAATGTTTATCTGATATTTCCAATAGATGAATTGTCTGTTCAAATCGGCAAATGCAAATCTTCTATAAAAACAGCATTGAAGGAATTAGATGATGAGGGATTATTGGTTCGCAGATCCGGTGGATTTTCAAAACCCAATCATTTATATGTAAAAATACCATCTGATGAGATTGGGCTACAGCCGGTTGAGAATAAGGCGGTTGAAAAGATGGCTTTGATGGAGTCGGAAAAGCAACCATCATCTGGTCGTAAAAATGGCTGTACAGGAGTCGGAAATGTGGCACCTAGTAAAGTAACTGAGAAATATAAAAGTAATAAATATTATGAAGTAAATTATTGCTATGGGAAAGGAGAGAGTTTGTGATGAGAGAAGAAGATACCGTATGTGTAGGTAGTGATGGTTTGCGATACTGCAAAGTCTGTGGGGAAGCGAAAGAAGCATTTTTCCCAGAGGGTGGCTTTATGGGGATGAAGAAACATTTCAGGCAATGTGCCTGTGACAGAAAAGCGTATGAAGAAGAACAAAAATATTTTAAAGAGAAAGAACACCGGGAATTAGTCAGTAGAAATACGAGCATCTGTTTTGACGAGAGCAGGATGGAAGAGTGGACATTTGAGAATGCAGATATGTCAGATGCAGTAATGCATAAGGCAAAAAGCTATGTTGATAACTGGGAGGAAATGAAAAGAAATCATATAGGCTGTTTGTTCTGGGGACCGGTTGGTACCGGGAAAAGTTATATTGCCGGGTGTATTGCCAATGAACTTCTTAAGCGGGAAGTAACGGTAAAGATGACAAATTTCAATACCATTATTGATAATATATTTCCACTGGCAGACAAAACGGAATATATCAATGCATTGGCTTCTTACCAGCTTTTGATTATTGATGATCTTGGAGTGGAACGAAATTCAGAATATGCGTTAGGAATTATTTTTAGTGTCATAGACCGCAGGATCCGTTCGGGACGACCTTTGATCATCACAACGAATCTTCCGCTGAAAGAAATAAAAAGCGAGACCATGTTGGATAAAAGGCGTATCTATGACCGTATTTTAGAAATGTGTACACCCGTGTATGTTGGAGGCACAAGCAAACGAGAAGCGATTGCAAGTATGAAAATGGAGAAAGCGAAAACGCTGTTGAACACAAACAGAGGGAAGGAGGAATGCGAATGAATCATACAGAAAAAACAATACCTGTTTGGAAGAAATATTCTTTAAATGTTTCCGAAGCAGCAGAATATTACGGAATTGGAGAAAAGAGATTGAGACAAATCGCAGGTGAAAATGAAGGAGCAGATTTTATTTTGGAAGTTGGTTCGCATATCCGGTTCAAAAGAAAATTATTTGAAGATTATCTGGACACAGCCAGTACAGTTTAAGTGACAGAATAGAAGAAATAGTAATGAAAATAATGTTCATTTTATCTTAGCGAAGAGAAGGTCTTGTGGTATAATGAATAAACCGAGACGGTCTTCCAAGTTAAATGAGCATTTAATGAAGGAGACGAAATATTATGAGTGAAAAAAGGAGAGATCATAGAGGACGTATATTACACAATGGAGAAATACAGTTATCTGATGGCAGATATAGATTTAAGTATGTCGATGAGATGGGAAAGGAGCGCTGCGTATATAGCTGGCGCTTAGACCATAACGATGCAACTCCGAAAGGAAAGCACCGGGCTTTATCGCTTCGGGAGATGGAGAAGAAAATCCAGGCAGATCATTTTGAACAGATTGCAACAAATGGCGGAAATATGACGGTACTGGAACTGGTTGAAAAATATACATCAACAAAAACCGGTGTCAGACCTACTACAGTTGCAGGATACGGAACAGTTATCAATTTATTGAAGAAAGATCCATTTGGAAAAAGAAGGATTGATACGGTTCGGATTTCGGATGCAAAATGTTGGCTGATACATCTTCAGCAGGTAGAAAAGAAAAGCTATAGTTCCATCCATTCAATCCGAGGAGTTCTTCGTCCGGCATTTCAGTTGGCAGTGGATGATGACCTGATCAGGAAAAATCCATTTCAGTTTCAGCTAATGGAAGTGGTTGTGAATGACAGTGTGACAAGAGAGGCAATCAGCAGGGCTGAGGAACGAAAGTTCCTACGGTTTGTGAAGGAAGACCCTCATTTTTGCAGGTATTATGAAGGAATTTACATATTATTTAAAACAGGCCTTCGCATCTCGGAATTTTGTGGTTTGACGATTTCTGATATTGATTTCAAGGAGCATACGATCAACATCGATCATCAATTGCAGAAAAAATCAAAAATCGGATATTATATTCAAGAGACTAAAACAACCAGCGGAACAAGAAAGATACCTATGACTGCGGATGTAGAGGAATGCTTTCGGAAAATAATAGAAAAACGAAACCCGCCCAAAGCAGAACCTATGGTAGATGGAAAAAGTGGATTCTTATACTTTGATAAAAATGAAAGTATCTGTTATTCCCTGCACTGGGAGCATTATTTTCAACACATCATTCAGAAGTATAATAATACTTACAAAGTACAGATGCCTGTCATCACCCCTCATGTATGTCGGCATACCTATTGCTCAAATATGGCAAAATCCGGAATGAATCCAAAAGCATTGCAATATTTGATGGGCCACTCAGACATCAGCGTAACGCTGAATACATATACGCACGTAAATCTTGAGGATGCCAGGGAAGAAGTTGCCCGGATTCAGGTTGTGTAATTACGATTTTTAATTGAAAATAGCAAGGTGTAAAATGGAAAAACATACACCTTATTTTACACCTTTTGCGGACGATATTATGAGAAAATAAACCAGGTTATGCCAGAAAAGAAAAATTCACAAAGGCTTACAAAGCCCGAAAAACCAAGAAAAACTAAGAAATGCGAGGTTATGCAACAATGATAAAAATACTATTCATTTGCCACGGCAACATTTGTAGATCAACTATGGCCCAGTATGTCCTTCAGGACATGGTTAACAACCAGGGCATTGCTGACCGTTTTTACATTGATTCGGCAGCCACAAGTTATGAAGAGATTGGCAACGGAGTTCATCCGGGAACAAGAAATAAATTAAAAAGTGAAGGCATTCCATGTGGTAATCACAGGGCAAGACATATGGAGAAGAGTGATTATAACGAATTTGACTATATTATTGGAATGGATAGTGCTAATATTAGAAACATAGGAAGAATTGTAGGAAATGACCGGGACGGAAAGGTTTACAAGTTACTACATTTTGCAGGAGAAGAAAGGGACATAGCAGATCCTTGGTACACGGGAAATTTTGATGCAACTTATGATGATGTGTTAAAGGGATGCACAGCTCTTTTAAATGAAATATTGGACACAGAGAAATTCACAAAGGAGAATTGATATGAAGGAGATTACTTTAGGAAAAACAGGTATTAAAACTCCACAGAACGCTTTTGGAGCTTTGCCTATTCAGAGAGTTACAATGGATGAAGCTGTAAAGATTTTGCAGAGAGCATATGAGGGTGGAATGACTTTTTTTGATACTGCAAGAGCTTACAGTGACAGCGAGGAGAAGCTGGGACAGGCGTTTGAGGGAATGAGAGATAAGATTTTTATTGCCTCAAAGACAATGGCGAAAACTCCTGATGAGTTTTGGAAGCAACTTGATATATCTCTGACTAATTTAAAGACTGATTATCTTGATATTTATCAGCTTCACTGCGTGCCACAGTGCTACAAGCCGGATGATGGAACAGGTATGTATGAGTGCATGCTTAAGGCTAAGGAGCAGGGGATTATTAAACATATTGGAATTACTGCCCACAATATTGAGACAGCTTTTCAGTGTGTTCAGTCAGGACTTTATGAAACTATGCAGTTTCCTTTCAGTTATCTTTGCTCTGAAAGAGAGATTGAGCTTGTTAATTTGTGTAAGGAAAAGAATGTTGGCTTTATAGCCATGAAAGGCTTGGCAGGAGGTCTTATTCACAATTCTAAAGCTGCCATGGCTTACATTTCAAAATACGACAACGTTCTTCCAATTTGGGGCATTCAGAAGATGAGTGAGTTGGAAGAGTGGCTTAAGTTTATGGATGAAGAGCCAGTTTTGAATGATGAAATAAGTGAATATATTGAAAAAGAGAGAAAAGAGTTAGTCGGGGATTTCTGCAGAGGATGCGGTTATTGTATGCCTTGTCCTAAGGGAATAAAGATTAACAACTGTGCAAGAATGTCTCTTATGCTTCGTAGGGCTCCTTCAAAAACATGGTTAACAGAAGATATGCAGAAGGAAATGATGAAGATTGAGGATTGCATTAATTGCGGACAGTGCAAGAGCAAGTGTCCTTACAAACTTGATACACCTGCTTTGCTTAGAAAAAATCTGGAAGATTACAAAAAAGTTCTGGCAGGCGAAGTTAAGGTGCAATAAAAAATTTGACAGACAAAGTTAAAGGTCAGTAAAAAGTTTAAATAAAAATTTTTAATCAATGTTTTTTATTTTATTTATATGTTATACTATTGAAAAGACAAACAAAAGTAATTGCAGAATGTTTCAAGTTGTTCTGCAATTATTTTTTAGTAATAAATTGATTGGAGAGTGGATATGAGTTACGCAGATAAAATATTTGTTGATATGTGTAGGAATATTTTGGATAATGGTACAGATACAAAAGGCGAAAAGGTTAGACCTAAGTGGGACGACGGATCTTTTGCATACACTATTAAGAAGTTTGGTGTAGTTAACAGATATGATTTAAAGAAGGAATTTCCGGCTATTACACTTAGAAAGACAGGCTTTAAGAATTGTCTTGATGAACTTCTTTGGATTTGGCAGAAAAAGTCTAATAATGTACATGATTTAAACAGCCATATTTGGGATGCATGGGCTGACGAAACAGGTTCTATTGGAAAGGCTTACGGTTATCAGTTGGGAATTAAGCATCATTATAAAGAAGGTGATATGGATCAGGTTGACCGTGTTTTATATGATTTGAAACACAATCCATATAGCAGAAGAATTATGACTAATATTTATAATCATGAGGATTTGCACGAAATGAATTTATATCCATGTGCATATAGTATGACTTTTAATGTTACAAAGAATGAAGAAACAGGCAATCTTGTGCTTAATGGTATTTTAAACCAGCGTTCACAGGATGTTTTGACTGCTAACAACTGGAATGTTTGTCAGTATGCAGCGTTAATTCATATGTTTGCTCAGGTTAATGATATGGAAGTGGGCGAATTTATTCACGTTATTGCTGATGCACATATTTATGACAAGCACGTTCCTTTAATTGAAGAGTTGATTACAAGAGAGCAGCATCCGGCACCTAAGCTTTGGATTAATCCGGAAATTAAGAATTTCTACGATTTTACAGTAGATGATTTGAAACTTGAAGATTACGTTACAGGTCCACAGATTAAAAATATTCCTGTAGCTGTTTAACAAGAGCTTGATATTTTGACAATATAATTACACAAAGTTTTAGCATAAATATTATGCTTGTTAGTGAATTTATGAAGGAGAAAACATAATGAATTTAATTGTAGCAGTTGATGAGAATTGGGCTATTGGTTATAACAATGAGTTACTTGTAAGCATTCCTGATGATATGAAGTTTTTTAGAGAAACAACAACAGGCAAGGTTGTTATTATGGGAAGAAAGACTTTGGAAAGTTTTCCGGGAGGTCGTCCATTAAAGAACAGAGTGAATATTGTTATTACTAAGAAAGAAGATTATGAAGTTGACGGAGCAGTTGTTGTTCACAGCGTTGAAGAAGCAGTGAAGGAAGCTTCAAAATACGACGAAAATGACGTTTTTGTAATTGGTGGTGGAAGTATTTACAAAGCTATGCTTCCATACTGCAATACAGCTTATGTAACATATATTAATCAGGCATATTCAGCAGATACTTTCATACCTAATTTGGATAAAGAGGTTGACTGGGTTTTGGCTGATGAAAGTGACGAAAATACTTATTTTGATATTGAATATTTCTTTAGAACATATAAAAGAAAATAATTATTAAAATACATATCCGGGCGTGTCCCAAGGTCGTTTTTCCACCATTGTGCAAACACAGGTGGAAAAACGGCCTTTTGACATTGTAATATAATTTTGTTATCTGCATATATTATAAAGATTAAGTTTGTATGGTAATTTTATGTTAATAAAAATGCAGGTAGGAGAGCAGGACAGAGGTGAGTTGCAGGTTAATGTAACGGATTCTGACAATGCTCCCATTAGGGATGCAAGGGTAACTATCAGTGAGCCTGAAACAGCCATTAATCCCAACAGTCCCATTGAAAGGCTTGAAACAGATGTTTCCGGGCAGACTCAGATTGTGGATTTAAATACTCCACCATTGGAATATAGTCTTAATGAAAATAATGAGAATATGCCTTATGCCAATTATAATATTCAAATTGAGGTACCGGGCTATGAAACGGAAAATATTAGGAATGTGGAGATTTTGCCTGATTCACTATCACTTCAAAATGTGCGTATGAGAAAGCGTGAAGGTGAACAGGTGGAGAATATAGACATTGATCCCCATACCCTTTATGCTGAGTATCCGGAAAAGATTCCTGAGGACGAAATTAAAGATGTAAATGAACCGGGGGAAATTGTTTTAAGCAGAGTTGTTATACCTGAATATGTTGTGGTTCACAATGGTACGCCTTCAAGCAATGCAAGGGATTATTATGTAACATATAAAGATTATATTAAAAACGTGGCTTCATCGGAAATATATGCAACATGGCCTAGGGCAACTATTGAGGCAAACGTGCTTGCAATTATGTCATTTACCTTAAACAGGGTTTACACTGAGTGGTATAGAAACAAAGGCTACGATTTTACCATTACATCCTCAACGGCATATGATCAAAAATGGATTTATGGAAGAAATATTTTCCAGTCTATTGATGAGGTTGTTGACGAGATTTTCGACCAATATCTTTCAAGACCTGATGTAAGGCAGCCAATTCTTACTCAGTATTGCGATGGAAAAAGAGTTACCTGTCCTAATTGGCTTAGCCAGTGGGGGTCCTGCAATTTAGGTGAGCAGGGCTTTGGAACGTTAGAAATCATACGAAACTATTATGGCGATGATATGTATATTAACACTGCTGAACAGATTTCAGGCATTCCTGCATCATGGCCCGGCTACGACCTGACTATAGGTGCAAGTGGTCAGAAGGTTATGCAGATGCAGGAACAGCTAGATACCATTGCCAGAGTTTACACAGCCATTCCAAGAGTTTCAGTAGATGGAGTTTTCGGTGAAGGTACTCAGGCTTCGGTGAGGGCATTCCAAAAGATTTTTGATTTGCCACAAACAGGTGTGGTAGATTTTAGTACGTGGTACAAAATATCTCAGATTTACGTTGGCATAACAAGAATAGCAGAAGGAATCCCCAGAGGATAAAAATAAAGAAGCATATTCATTTGCTATATTTCTCAGAAAAGGTGAAAAATGCAAAGTGGATATGCTCCTTTTTATAATGTTTTATTTTATATTCTTTTTACACACATCATTTAAACAGCAACGGTCGCAATGAGGTGCTGTTCTTGCAGTACAGATTTCCCTTCCGTGATATACAAGTCGGTGGCAGAAGTCACTGCCTTCCTCGGGAGGGATAATTTTCCAGAGAGCCATTTCAACTTTCTTAGGCTCCTTAATGTTGTCTACAAGTCCCATTCGGTTTACAAGTCTTATGCAGTGAGTGTCAGTTACAATGGCAGGCTTGCCAAAAACATCACCCATTATAAGGTTGGCACTTTTTCGTCCAACTCCCGGAAGTTTTAATAATTGGTTAAAGTCGTCAGGAACTTTGCTGTCGAATTCATCTCTAAGCATTCTCATGCAAAGACTAATATCCCTAGCCTTGCTTCTTCCAAGACCGCAAGGTCTTACAATTTCTTCAATTTCGCTAACATCAGCGTTTGCCAAAGCATCAATTGTTGGAAATTTCTCGTACAAATGAGGTACTACAACGTTTACTCTTGCGTCAGTACACTGAGCAGCAAGTCTTACGCTTATTAACAATTTCCAAGCGTCATTGTAGTCCAAAGTGCAGTCTGCGTCAGGGTATTCTTCTTTTAATCTTTCTATAATAATTTTTGCTAATTCTTTTTTTCTCATAAAGTCTCCGTTTCAAATTGATTAATTACAAAAAATATTATAACATAGTAGGTAGAATTGTTAACAGATTTATATGTATGAATTTTAAATCAAATTCAAAATCAGATAGTAATTTACTTTATATTTTTAAGTATTAAAAAAAATATAAATTGTTTTAGATATTTTGTTGAATTACGTCACTTTTTTTGGTATAATCTTTA
>ENA-UEPG01000863-UEPG01000863.1-human-gut-metagenome-genome-assembly--contig:-NODE-863-length-27181-cov-28.975908_pt1 | contig 27181 bp, 17 predicted proteins | sample MGYA00242893_ERZ507902 | MGnify/ENA primary metagenome ERZ507902 (study PRJEB26167, sample SAMN06115491) | human gut metagenome | host: Homo sapiens | place: China:Gansu | collected 2015-04-23...
TTTACCACAAAGATAGTCGCGGTCTTGACTTTCTTATTTACCGGGCGTAAAAAATCTGTTTTTTTATATACCTTTGTGTATTGTTATGTTGGCGCATTGTTATATAACTCTGTCGTTTTCATTGGTATTTTGGCATATTAAAACATAAATAAATAATTAATTATGAATAGAATTACTTCCCTTCTGGGTATTCAATATCCTATTATTCAAGGTGGTATGGTGTGGTGTAGCGGTTGGCGTCTTGCTTCTGCCGTGAGCAATGCCGGCGGATTGGGATTGATCGGTGCCGGTTCTATGCATCCGGACACTTTACGTGAACATATCCATAAATGTAATGCGGCCACAAAATTTCCCTTTGGAGTGAATATCCCTTTGATGTATCCCCAAATAGAAGAGATTATGAATATTGTAGTGGAAGAGGGAGTGAAGATTGTTTTTACCTCTGCCGGAAACCCGAAAACGTGGACCGGATGGTTGAAGGAGCGTGGAATAACAGTTGTTCATGTCGTTTCATCTTCTCGTTTTGCTATGAAATGTGAAGAAGCCGGGGTGGATGCAGTAGTAGCTGAAGGTTTCGAAGCTGGAGGGCATAATGGGCGGGAGGAAACAACGACTTTCTGTTTGATTCCTGTTGTGCGTGAGGCTACCACATTGCCTTTGATAGCCGCGGGAGGTATTGGTACAGGAGAAGGAATACTGGCTGCTATGGTGTTGGGGGCGGAAGGTGTGCAAATAGGAACACGTTTTGCGCTGACTGAAGAGAGTTCTGCGAGTCCGGTATTTAAAGAGTATTGTTTGAGTCTCGGTGAAGGGGATACTAAGTTGTTGTTGAAAAAGCTGGCTCCGACACGATTGGTAAAAAATGCTTTTCGTGAAGCGGTGGAGAAGGCTGAAGATAGTGGTGCTACTTCCGAGGAATTAAGAACTTTGCTCGGACGCGGACGTGCTAAGAAAGGTATCTTCGAAGGTGACTTGGAAGAAGGTGAACTGGAAATAGGTCAGGTCTCGGCAATAATATCCCGTCGACAGTCGGTGGCAGAGGTGATGAATGAATTGGTTGAATCTTATCGGCAAGCTGTGGAGAAAAAATATTTGTTTGAACGATAAATGATCATTTTGCGGAGTGCCCTGAAAGGGCTTAATTATATAGCGTAGGGCAACGCCCTACGTAAAAACGACAATCTGAATTTGCGCCCTGAAAGGGCATAATTGTATACAGTTCCGCCCTTTCAGGGCTTGTGGCTGGTGTGTTTTTTTCGTAGGGCGTTGCCCTACGCTATATAATTAAGCCCTTTCAGGGCACCCCAATAAATATATAATTGTAAGGCTTTCAGCCTAACCGCTAAAATCTCATTTAACCGCTAAATTCCCATTTAACCGATAAATTCCCATTTATTATAGGCTGACAGGTTCGTATTTCAAACCAAATACATCGGCTACAGCTTTATAAACGATTTTTCCTTCTACAATATTCAGTCCAAGAGCCAATGCCGGATTATCTTTGCAGGCTTTTTTCCATCCCTTATTTGCTAAAGCGATCACGTAGGGGAGGGTAGCATTAGTCAGTGCAAGAGTGGAAGTATAAGGTACGGCTCCCGGAATATTAGCTACTGCATAATGAACGATTCCGTCTACAATATAGGTCGGTGCACTGTGGGTGGTTGGGTGAGAAGTCTCGAAGCATCCTCCCTGGTCAATTGCTACATCTACTAATACTGTGCCGGGTTGCATCATCGAAAGCATCTCTTTAGTAATCAGATGTGGTGCTTTATCACCGGGAATCAGTACAGAGCCGACAACTAAATCAACATCCGGCAATTCTTTTCTGATTCTTAGTTCGGATGAGTACAATGTCTTTACATTCTTCGGCAGTGTCTCGCTCAAATAGCGCAGACGTGCCAGATTTATATCTGTAATAGTGACATCTGCCCCCATTCCAGCAGCCATTTGTGCAGCATTGCTACCTACAACTCCACCTCCTAAAATTAATACTTTAGCTGGTTTAACACCTGGTACACCTCCCAAAAGGATACCTTTTCCGCCTTGCGGTTTTTCCAGAAAACGGGCACCTTCCTGAATAGACATACGTCCGGCAACTTCACTCATCGGAATTAATAAAGGTAATGTGTGGTCTGCTTCTTCTACAGTTTCGTAAGCCAGGCATATTGATTTATTGGAGAGCATGGCAAGGGTTAACTCCCTGTCGGAAGCAAAATGGAAATAAGTGAATACTAACTGTCCTTTTCTTATTAAGTTATATTCAGTGATTATCGGCTCTTTCACCTTTACGATCATCTCGGCAGTAGCGTAAATATCTTCTATTGTTGGCAGGATATGTGCGCCGACAGCTTGATATGCTTCATCCGGAAAACCGCTATTTATTCCCGCTGTATGTTGGATAAATACCCGATGCCCTTGTTTTACCACTTCAGCCACTCCCGAAGGTGTCATGCCTACACGGTTCTCATTGTTTTTGATTTCCTTTGGTACTCCGATAATCATAATGTTGCGTATTAAAGATTTAACATGTTCGAAAGTACGAAAAATCCCCTTACGTTGTTGTTCGTAAGGGGATGTTTTAGAACAGAATGTCTTCGCGTGTTGAGATGAATAAATGCGTAGAGTGGTTGTTTTATAGACATTCACTGCCCTGCTTGTTGATTTTCATGCTTTTTCCATAGAGACCCACTCGAGCTATGTTGTTATAAAAGGGTTCTGCAATATCGTACTTAAAAGGAAGTACTTCTTCATTATCTTTGTTTATGTATCCCCACTTGGACGACTGGCTTTCAATACAAACAGCAGCCAATCCTTCAGAAAAAGAGCATCCATTATCATATTCCAGCGGAATGACAACTTCTCCTTTCTTATTAATGAATCCTACTTTGTTGTGTAGTGAGACGAGGGCTAATCCTTCCGCGAATTGCTCCATTTGACTGTAAGTCGGTGGAAGAATGTAGTTTCCTTGTCTGTCAATCAGTCCCCATAATCCATCGTGACATACTCGTGCACATTCTTGCTCAAACGAGTGAGCGGCTGCGTATTTAAACGGAATCTGTACTTGTCCGGTATGGTCGATGAATCCGTATTGAGAATTGAGCACTACCATCCCTAATCCTTCTTTAAACGAGAAAGCCCGTTCATACATTAGAGGAATGACAATGTCATATTCTTTATTAATGTATCCCCATTGGATTTTTCCTTTAACCGGTGCCAATCCTTCAGAGAAACGGCCAATAGCCGAGAAGCGCTTTTTCTTATTAGCTACCCCATAAGCTAAAAAAGAAGCGAAGAACTTTGTAATAGTGCTGCTCATTTTCTTTATTGTTTGTGTGGTAAGCGTCCGGATACCATATATATACAAGAGAAGCGTGGACGTCGTTAGTTCATTCTATTCAAGGCTCTGGTAAGCCCAACAGTGAATGAACAACAGAGTCCACGCCCTTGCATATAACAAAGACGTGAACGCTTAGTTGCCATTACCCCACTGTTGATGAATTTACCAGATTCTGAATAGGGATAATATTCTAAACGCTTCTACGTTATTTTCCGTAATAAGTGCGGACAAAGATACGGATTTTCTGTTAATCGGCAATGTTTTTGGGGGATAAAGATTTAGCGATGAGTAATATCTGTAAGGAAAGGAAGTGGAAGGGGATATTTAAATAAAAAACTCCTTTTGCAGATGAAAATGCAAAAGGAGTTTTTGTTATTGCGAGGTAAAACTAGGCGAATTTTAGTCTAGTAAATTAGGGTTGGCATTAGTGGCACTCACAGGAATACGCAATGTATAGCGATTGTCATCTTGTTCAAGAACAATTGTTTGTCCCCCACTTAATACCTTTTCAATTCTCGGTCTGGTAGTCCGGCGCAAGTCGAACCAGCGGTGCCCTTCAAATGCTAATTCACGAGCTCGTTCATTTAATATTTCTGCAATTAATTCTTCTTGATTCATGCTGTTTACTTCGTTTTTTTTCTGTTCATATCCTGCTGCAGTATATCTTTTTTTCATTAGTTGTAATAGGCGGTTGCGAGCTGCAGGAAGGTTGTTCAGGTGCGCAGCTGCTTCCGCAGAATTCAGATAAAGTTCGCTAACGCGAAAGCTACATTTATAGTTAAACGTTCCATCTGTCTTTTTTATGGGATAATTACCGTCTTTATTCTTCTCACCAAAGTAAGTTGCAGATCGTAAGTCTTCTTCGTTGAACATGTCGACAAATGATTGTGTGGCTTGTGAGGCATCTAATGTTGTTGTTGCATTGTAGATTTTCTCATAAGCAGTAATAGACTCTACAGAAGTGTAGTGGTTAGGTAATAATTGTACATTAGTACTGTTGTAATCTCCAAGTGTTGCTTTTTGTTTCAACGTGCGTTCGGCAGCATCATAGGCGGGTTGCCAATTTCCCATATAAAGGTGTACCCGTGATTCAAAGGCATCGACAGCAAGTGCATTGAAACGATAATTGTAACCGGATTCCCACTCTTTTTTTGTTATAAGTTGACGGGCGTTTTCTATATCAGAAAGGATAGAATTATACACTTCTTCTACTGTATTCCGTGTTGGAATCTCTTCTAAATCAAGAGTTAATTTCAAAGGTATGGCTTTTGTCTCTTTTGCACCTTCTTTAGTATAGGGCTGCCCGTACAGATTGACTAGAAGGAAATGCATATATCCTCTCATGAAGTAGGCTTCTCCCACTAATTGATTGATATCCTTTTCATTTCCTTCTGTTATATCATTCTTTTTGTCAATGATAGCGTTGGCATAGTAAATGTTTTCATAATAATCTAACCAGCCGAATTCTTTAGCAGTTGTACTATTGACTATCCATTTTTCTATATCGCCGTAATCACTTTGATCATAACTGTCATTTCTGACAGTGATTTCTTTTGTTCGCATATCACAGACGCTTCTGTCAGTCAAATCTTGGGCATAAACATTAGTCATCAATGCTCTATATTCTTCCAATGTGCTTGGAATCACTTTTCCGACAGGCTGTATTTCTAAAAAATTGCTGCATGAGGTCATCGTGAGACATCCCGCTAGTATAGAAAATAGATATAGCTTTTTTATTCTTTTCATATTTCTTGATTGCTTAAAAGTTAAGACTAAGGTTGAATGTCACAGATTTTGCTACCGGAGTAGAATAGAGATTACTCATTGATTCTGGGTCCATGTAGTTTTTATAACTGGAACCGAAGACAAGCAGGTTACGGCCTTCTACAGCAACAGTTGCTCCGCCGATGTTGATTTTGCGTAACCATTCTTGTGGCAATGTATAAGCTAATCGTATATTCTGAAGACGTACATAATTGAGTTTCTTTACCCACATATCCAGATTTCTATAAATAGCAGGTATTCCACCAAAGAGAGCGTAATCGGCAGGATAGTTGTTTCGGCTGAGAAGAGCCGGAAGTTGGTTGCTGTGATTTTCTGGTGTCCAGCGATTGAGGATGTCTTGATTTACATTATGTCCGGGGTCGAAATCCACTATATTATATGAAGGATTTGTACGCACATGAGCTCCAAAATAAAATGAAAAATTAAAGTTAAGTTCCCAGTTGCGATAAGAAAGTGTGTTAAGTAATCCTCCTGTGTATGGTGCGTCATTTGTACCAACGTATTCATATAGACTTTGTTGAAAGTCGGCATCTGCATTATAATCATAGAAACCACCCATTCCTCCGGTCAAGTCTTCCATCTTGAACAATTCTTCTACGGTGATAGCCTCATTACTCCCTTTGGGATAGATGAGTATGCGACCTGTTTCCGGATCTACTTTGCTCTTGATGGCAAAAATAGCTCCGACGGGATATCCTTCCAGACCGGGTGTCGGGCTATTTTCTTTCACATAGTCTTTTAATACTTTGTTATTGTTATAAGCAAAATTGAATGTGGTATACCAGGAGAAATTCTTGGTTGTGATATTACGTGTTTGCAAGTTTATTTCTAAACCTTTGTTTTCCAAGCTAGCCCAGTTAATTGTTTGCGTAAGGAACCCATTTTCCAAAGGTAGATTTTTATAACCGATAAGATCAGTTCCTTTTCTATAATAGTAATCTACGCTTAAATTAATGGCAGATTTGAGTGCGGAAAAATCAACTCCAATATTATATGATGCTGTCTTTTCCCAACGTAGCTTATCATTAGGAGCTGAACCGATAGAAATACTCGTTTCATCTGGGTTGTTAGGCAATATGGTTTGATTTCCGTAACTTCCTACTAAATAAGGTGAGGTGTTTTTGTCAATATTTCCTTGAAGTCCGTATGATAATCGTAGGGCCAAGTTATCCATCCATTGTTTAGCAGGCTGTAGAAACGATTCGTTGGAAAGTCGCCATAGTCCGCTAGCCGAATAAATAGGTAGAAAACGATATTTTTTGTCTACACCGAATAGATCCGACCCGTCAATACGCACGCTTGCTCCTAGTGTGTAGCGTTGCATAAGTGTATAAGAACCATTTGCATAGAAAGAGGCAAAAGCATTTTCGGCATAGGTTTCTGTATGTAATGGATATTTTTTAGCGTCATCATTCTCTATGAGAATTAAAGGCTTAGTGGTAAGTGTCTTAGGATCATATCCGTAAGCATTGGATGCGAGTGTTTCATACCAATTTTTTCTTATTTCTGATCCGCCCATTATTTGTACTTCATGGATGTTTTTAAAGGTTTGACTCCATTCTCCTTGTACTTTCCATGTGATTTGTGATGTAGTGGCATTACTTACCTTGTGCATACCTCCTTCCGGTATACGGTATGTATTACCGGATTTACTGTCTTTACGCATATCACGCATGGAGAACGTATTTGCACCAATATATTGTTCTACTCCGGATTGTTCCCATTGCAAACCAACTTGTGACGTTAGTTTCCAGTGGTCATTGAAACGTAAGTCAGCATTAAAAATAGCATTAATAGCTGTCGTTATCGTTTCTTTACTGGTGTTGGCACGATCTTCAAGGAGATTGAATCCTCGCTCAGGATCAGGTTCATTATCGCTGTTAGATACAATGTCATAATCATATACATAATTTCCTTCCGCATCATAAATTTCTTGATATGGATTTGCTGTGCGAGAGTAATAAATAGGATTTGAATAACCATATTTATCGGTAATAAAGTCTTTACTTTTCCGTCGGTTAGCAAAGAGTGAAGTACCTATTTTAAGTATTCGGTTTACTTGATAGGAAGTTTTATTTGTTAAGTTAAAACGACTCATGCTTACTCCTGGTACATTTCCATTTTCTTGTGAATATCCGAGGGAATTATAATAAGTCACTTTTTCACTTCCTCCTGATATGCTGAAATTATATTCTTGCGTAAAGGCATCTCTGAATAAAATGTCATTCCAATCAGTGTTGATCGTTTTTAATCGATTAATTGCATTTTGAGCTTCTGTGGTTAAACCATTCCATCCTTGTTGTTGATAGGTTTCAAATAGATTATGTTGTCTGAGTATGGAAGCTACTCCTCCTTTGTGTAAATAGGGATGTGCACTGAATACGTCATCAGGCTCTTTCATTAATTCTAGTTCCAGATTTACTTTTTGTTCGGAATTTAGTAGATTCAATCGCGAAGTATCCAAGTTAGGGGTATATGTCAATCTTGTGTTAAAATTGATCACAGGTTTCCCTGTTCGCCCCCTTTTGCTTGTTATAACTATTACTCCGTTTGCGGCACGCGCACCATAAATAGCAGTGGCGGCAGCATCTTTTAGGATAGTGATACTTTCTATATCGTTCGGACTTAGCCCGGCAATGGATGATTGTTTCATGTTAACAATATCATTGTCTGTTTCAGTGCTTAGTTTCGCAATATCTGTTCCCTCTAAAGGTATTCCATCCAATACCCACAACGGGTCTTGTGTTCCATTCAGTGAAGCCGTACCACGAATACGGATACGTGCAGGAGCTCCCGGTGCACCGGAAGTTGTCGTTACAGCCACACCGGCGATTTGTCCCGCTAATGCCTGGTCGATACTTTTTGCTGCGCCTACCATTCCATCTGTAACATCTACTTTGGCAATGGCAGCAGTCAGTTTACGACGTTCCAGTTCTTGATAACCGGTTACTACGACGTCTCCCAATGTGTGTGCAGAAGCTTGAAGTACAATACGATAAGTATCTTTTCCTGCTTGCAAAACGATGTCTTGTTCTTCAAATCCTATATAACTACAATGTAACCTAGTCACCTTTTCCGGAATGGAAATGGAGAATTTACCATCCATATCAGTGATAGTACCTAGAGAAGTCTGTGATGCTCCGGCCTTTTTTAAGTCATCTGCGTTAACATATACGGAAGCGCCGATCAGAGGTTCATTATCTTCACCGGATATAACGACTCCGGTGATTGTACGATTAGCAGCGCTGGCAAAGGCCAGCGCATTTGCAAAGAGGCATATAAGAATGCACAAGTATTTTTTTCTCATTAATGTAGATAGTTAAAGTAATAAGTGGTTTTATTTGATTCCTAAAGCAGTATTAATACGTAGAATCATGTCCTCATAATGATAGCGTGCAGCAGTATCGGAAGTTCCGAGACGGTTCTGCAACAACTTCTTGATACGTAATAATTCACCGCGTTTCACAGAGATAGCATCTGAAATACGGTTGAGCTGACTGCCATAGAAATTGAGCACACGTGGAGCACCCATCCGGTCTTCCTGACGAAGTGCACGTTGTTCGGCAGCGTAACAGCTACAGAAAGGAGTAGCGTGGTCAAGCAAGAAATGCTCGTTTGCAATCTTCTTGTTGATTTTAACGGCTTCCGGTTCTGCAGCGGCTGTAAGTAATGCATCGAGGAAGTTTTTCTGCAAAGAACGTTCCATAACATTAGGGATACCACCGCGTTCGGTAACACCGAAAATATTCTTATGAAGTCCGTCCATAAGTTCCACTACTGTAAAGGCTTTCTTTCCGTTGACAGATTCATTCTCTATCATACGCATCAAACGAGTATTGCCAAGTAAATCCCAAAGGATATAGGCTTGGGCGTTCTTTAAGATTTGTGTAGGAGCATTCTCCTGTTTTCCGATGGGAGTATTGCGAAGTAGATAAGTATATTGCCCCACTTCCGTGTCAAACAGCCATTTAGGGTATGTCAAAACTTCATCCATCAGAAATTTCAGTGAAGCTTGTTGTTTCTCTTTCTCTACGAATGTGTAAGTTTTAACGCCGTCTCCTACAATTGTATTTTCAATGTAGATACCGCCAATATTGGCAAGGACATGATATAAATAGTTGTTCCATTGGTTGATTACAGCGTAGTAGAGGCGAGATGCTTCTTCATAAGTTTGTCCCTTCTCACCGGTAGTAGTCCATTGAAGAATTTGTGGAACGATACGTTTCAGATTCTCAATGCCAAGTAAAGAAGAGCGAACCGGATCATCACCTAAATCTTCGTTCTGTGCACGTGGATCTACCGCATCGCGGACGTCCTGTGCCTCACTATATTTATAAAGCCGATCAGTATGTTTGCTCAAGAAATCGAATAAAATATCTTTTTCTTCTTCCGGAGTACTCTTTCCGTACCAACGATATCCATATTCGATAGCGAACATATCGTATGGACCGATATGCGGAGAAAGAACTTTCACGCCATCTCCAGGCTGTGCGATATAATTGAATCGTGCATAATCCATGATAGATGAAGCGGTAGAGTTCATTCTGGAAGTGAATGCTTCGGAACGTAATGAATCTGTCGGGAAAGCCCATGAACCCATCATATTGTGGCGGAGTCCCAGAGAGTGGCCTACCTCATGACAGGCGACGAATCGAATGGCATCTCCCATCAAAGCATCAGGCAATTGTACATTACGTGCTTCCGGACACACTGTTCCGGTCTGGACAGTAATCCATTCACGTACCATAGAAAGCACATTGTGCCACCACATAATATCAGCTTCCAGGATTTCTCCGGAACGGGGATCTAACAGAGAAGGTCCCATTGCATTTTTCTTTTCTGAAGCAGCATAAGTCAGTACGGAGTAGTTGACATCATCCATGTCTACATGCATACTGTCAGTGATTTCTTTGGCGATAATCGCATTCTTGAAACCAGCCTTTTCAAAGGCAATCTGCCAGTCCTCGATACCTCTCTTAATGTACGAACGCCATTGGTAAGGAGTTGAATTGTCAATGTAGAAGACAATCGGTTTGGCAGGTTCCACCATCTGACCTTTCAGATAAGCCTCCCGATCTTCCGGTTTGGGTTCCATACGCCAGCGGGTGATATACTGTGTCTTATCCGTACGCTGCTGCGCATCACTGAAACTTAATAACGGATTCGTGAAATAACCGACCTTCTGATTGTCGAATCGTCCCATCATCGGCTTCTCGGGCAATAAGAGAATAGAAGAACTAACTTCCACCGTTACATAAACAGTGGTAGTACCTTCCGTTACCCGGGTAGTCAACTCGGAAGTTGCCACGACATTGTTTGAAAAGGATTTGATGGATAGAATACGTGATAAATTCTTGATAGCCGAAGTACCCAGATTAATATTGGTAAATACGTTATTGATACTGGTTTCCGTACCATCATAAATATCATTCACCTTGATTACTAATACCGTAGAATCTGCATTGACTGCTTCGATCTTGAATGCGGCAATCAGCGGAGAGATAAAATTATCCTTTACCGAACGGAAGATAGCGTCCGTTTGGGGGGCCAGAGGTAATGGGCGTTGTTGGCGTAACATTAGTTTGCCCGTCGCTTTGTCCCATTCCATGCAAACCATCTGATTCTCATAGTTTACTCCGCGGTTTACGCCCGCATCATTAAGTTCGGCAGGAACTCGTTGCAGCTTATTGACAACTAATAAGTCACGTCCCAAAAGTGAGGTGGGAATTTCAAAATAATAATCATTTTTCTTTTGATGTACAGCAAACATCCCTTTGGTCGTTTTACTGTCTTCCACTAATTTCTCGTAGTCGCTTTTACTCTTCTCTTCTTTCTCTTCTGGTTTTTTCTTTTTCTTTTTAAACCAACTCAGATTTTCTGTAGCGGGGGTAGTTGCAAATGCCGAGAGCGCTTCTCCACTCAGCAATATACATGCAATGACCGCTGCCATTACTTTTACATACATTCTCATTGAGTCTCTAACTTTTAATTATAATTAAAAAACGGCTACAAAAGTACTAATATAAATAACATAATGACTACTAATTTGCAATGAATATAACATTAAAAAGAAATATTAACTAGTATCTACGGTCATCATTCTCCTCGGATATTTCATAGTTTAGTGGGAATAGTGTACATTTGCGGGAGTAAAAAAGTGAACGGAATGATGAGACGATATATCACTGCTTTGATGTTGGCTTGCTGCATCGGAGGGTATGGACAAGAGAAGAAGCAAGTAACCTTTGTACCTCCTTTTGACTTTCCTCTTACATTGAGTGGGAACTTTGGAGAAATCCGCTCCAATCACTTCCACGGCGGACTGGATTTTAAGACAGGCGGAGTTATCGGTAAACCCGTTCGTGCTCTCGCTGATGGCTATATTTCGCGTATTCGCGTCACGAATGGTTCGGGATATGTACTTGATGTCTGTTATCACAATGGCTATTCAACGATCAACCGCCATTTGAGTGGTTTTGTTTCTCCCATTGCCGAAAGGGTGGAGAAACTTCAATATGAAGAAGAAAGCTGGGAAGTAGAGATTGTTCCCGAACCGGAAGAATATCCGGTAAAAGGAGGTCAGCAGATCGCATGGAGCGGAAATACCGGATATTCGTTCGGTCCGCATCTTCACCTGGATGTATTTGAAACGGAATCGGGAGATTATATTGACCCTATGCCTTTCTTTCAATCGAAAATAAAAGATACGCGTGCTCCGAAAGCGGATGGCATTCTATTTTTTCCACAACTGGGTAAAGGAGTAGTGGATGGAAAGCAAGAGAATAAAACCATCCTTCCCAATAGTGAGCGTCCGGTGGAAGCATGGGGAGTGATAGGCGTGGGGATCAAAGCATACGATTACATGGATGGAGTGAATAACCATTATGGAGTTTATTCGGTTGTGCTTACGGTAGATGGCAATGAAATATTTCGTAGCACCGTAGATCGCTTCTCGCAGGAAGAGAACCGGATGATTAATTCCTGGACTTATGGGCAATATATGAAATCATTCATTGATCCGGGCAACACTTTGCGTCTGCTAAAAGCATCGAATGATAACCGTGGCTTGGTGACGATTGATGAGGAACGGGACTATCAGTTCTTATATACATTAAAAGATGCTTTTGGAAACACTTCCAAATATAGTTTCACCGTACGGGGTCGGAAACAGCCGATTGAACCGTTGAATCATCGGGAGAAATATTATTTTACCTGGAATAAGACTAATTATCTGCAAGAACCGGGATTGAACCTGGTTGTTCCGAAAGGAATGTTGTATGATGATGTTCCCCTCAATTATCAGGTGAAGGCGGATAGTGGTGCCGTTGCTTTTACTTATCAGCTGAATGATAAGGCGGTTCCGCTGCATGCAGCTTGTGAGTTGTGTATCGGGTTGCGTAGAAAACCAATTGCCGATACGACGAAATATTATGTGGCCCGCATAACTCCAAAAGGAGGAAAGTACAGCGTAGGTGGAAAGTATGAAGACGGATACATGAAAGCATCTATCCGGGAGTTGGGAACTTACACTGTTGCCATCGATACCATCCCGCCGGAGATTATCCCTGTCAACAAGAATCAGTGGGGAAGAAACGGAAAGATTGTCTATCGTTTGAAAGATCAGGGCGCGGGAATTGCTTCCTATCGTGGAACGATTGACGGGAAGTATGCGCTTTTCGGACGTCCCAATATTGTGAAATCGTACTGGGAATGTACATTGGACCCCAAACGCGTAAAGAAAGGAGGCAAGCATACTGTTGAATTTACAGTGACCGACTATTGTGGGAATGAAACAGTGGCCCGTGAAAGCTTTGTTTGGTAAATTATTAAAAGTGAATCATATATTTATTATGAAGAGAAGAATTATTCTTTGTGCCGCCGTATTGATGGCGGCTGTGGCGAACACCTTCGCCTGCACCAACCTGATTGTCGGAAAGAATGCGTCTGCCGATGGCTCGACGATTGTTTCCTATTCTGCCGACTCGTATGGCTTATTCGGAGAACTTTATCATTATCCGGCTGCTACCTATCCAAAAGGTACGATGCTGAAAGTTTATGAATGGGATACCGGCAAGTATCTGGGAGAAATAGAGCAGGCACGCCAGACTTACAATGTAGTCGGTAATATGAATGAATATCAGGTTACCATTGGTGAGACAACTTTCGGCGGACGTCCGGAATTGGCCGATTCTACAGGGATTATCGATTACGGAAGTCTGATTTATATCGGTTTGCAACGTTCGCGCACTGCCCGTGAAGCAATTAAGATCATGACCGACTTAGTGCAGCAATACGGCTATTATAGCGAAGGAGAATCCTTTACTATTGCCGATCCGAACGAAATATGGATTATGGAAATGATTGGTAAAGGTCCCGGCATCCGTGGAGCAGTTTGGGTAGCTGTACGTGTGCCCGATGATTGCATTTCGGCCCATGCCAACCAGTCACGTATCCACCAGTTTGATATGAACGACAAGGAAAACTGCATGTACTCTCCGGATGTCGTTTCTTTTGCCCGCGAGAAGGGATATTTTAATGGAGTAAACAAAGACTTTAGCTTCTCATTAGCCTATGCGCCTCTTGATTTTGGTGCCCGCCGTTTCTGTGAGGCTCGTGTGTGGAGCTATTTTAATAAGTTCACAGATAACGGAAAAGATTATCTTCCTTACATTGAGGGAAAGACCAATACGCCGATGCCTCTTTTTGTGAAACCGAAACATAAGTTATCCGTGCAAGATGTGAAAGATATGATGCGCGACCATTATGAAGGAACGCCTCTTGACATCTCCAATGATTTTGGAGCCGGACCTTATAAGACACCTTACCGTCTTTCTCCTCTGAACTTCAAGGTAGATGGTCAGGAATATTTCAACGAACGTCCGATTTCCACTCAACAAAGCGGGTTTGTATTTGTTGCACAAATGCGGGCTCATAAGCCGGACCCGATAGGCGGTGTACTTTGGTTTGGCGTGGATGATGCGAACATGGCTGTATTTACCCCGGTTTATTGTTGTGCTACTAAAGTGCCGGTATGTTATACCCGTGTAGATGGGGCCGATTATATTACTTTTTCCTGGAATTCTGCTTTCTGGATTTTCAACTGGGTATCTAATATGGTCTATCCGCGTTATGATTTGATGATCGGTGATGTACGGGAAGCGCAGAAAGAAATGGAAACTACTTTCAACAATGCACAGGAAGGCATTGAAGAAATGGCTGCCAAACTGCTGGCAAAAGATAAGAACGCAGCGGTTGACTTTCTGACAAACTATACAAATATGACCGCACAGAGCACTTTCGATACTTGGAAACAATTGGGTACATTCTTGATTGTGAAGTACAATGATGGAGTGGTGAAACGTGTTAAAGACGGTAAGTTTGAGCGTAATTCTATCGGACAACCTGCCGGAGTGATGCGTCCCGGATATCCGAAAGAATTCTTGCAGGAATATGTCAAGCAGACTGGTGACAGATATTTGGTAAAATGAAGAATTAAGAATGAAAAATGAAGAATTATGCTTTGCAAATATGTCTTATAATGCGATTCTTCATTTTTCATTCTTAATTCTTCATTAAATAACTAGGAATTATAAACTTATTATTTTACATTTGTGTGCTCAAGAAATTGATAATAAATAATTCATTAACCAATAAATAACAATCGAAATGGAAAATCAGGAACTTATTAAACAGGTCACTGAAAAAGCCGAAAAATGGCTAACCCCGGCTTATGATGCTGAAACCCAGGCTGAAGTGAAACGTATGTTGGAAAACGATGATAAAACCGAACTAATTGAAGCTTTCTACAAAGATCTTGAATTTGGTACTGGTGGTCTGCGTGGTATTATGGGTGTAGGTAGCAATCGTATGAATATCTATACGGTAGGTGCTGCCACTCAAGGACTTTCCAACTATCTGAAAAAGAACTTCAAAGACCTGCCGCAGATTTCTGTAGTAGTAGGTCACGATTGCCGCAACAACAGCCGTTTGTTTGCGGAAACTTCTGCTAATATTTTCTCTGCCAATGGTATCAAAGTATATCTGTTTGACGACATGCGTCCGACACCGGAAATGTCTTTCGCCATCCGTCACCTCGGTTGCCAGAGCGGTATCATCCTGACTGCTTCTCACAATCCGAAGGAATACAACGGTTACAAGGCATATTGGGACGATGGTGCACAGGTATTGGCTCCACACGATAAAGGTATCATCGACGAAGTGAATGCAATTGCTTCTGCTGCCGATATTAAATTCCAGGGAAATCCGGATTTGATTCAGATTATCGGTGAAGACATCGATAAGATTTATCTGGATATGGTGAAAACTGTTTCTATTGATCCGGCAGCTATCGCCCGTCACAAAGACATGAAGATTGTCTATACTCCGATCCACGGTACAGGTATGATGTTGATTCCTCGTGCATTGAAAATGTGGGGATTCGAAAACGTATTTACTGTGCCCGAACAGATGATTAAGGACGGTAACTTCCCAACTGTCGTATCTCCGAACCCGGAAAACGCGGAAGCTCTTTCTATGGCTGTAAACCTTGCCAAAGAAATTGATGCTGACCTCGTTATGGCTTCCGACCCGGATGCTGACCGTGTGGGTATTGCTTGTAAGGATGATAAAGGCGAATGGGTACTGATTAACGGTAACCAGACTTGTATGATGTACCTTTATTATATTCTGACACAGTACAAACAACTGGGTAAGATTAAAGGTGGCGAGTTCTGCGTGAAGACAATCGTTACAACTGAACTAATCAAGAAAATCGCAGATAAGAACAATATCGAAATGCTTGACTGCTACACCGGATTTAAATGGATTGCCCGTGAAATCCGTCTGCGTGAAGGCAAACAGAAATATATCGGTGGCGGTGAAGAAAGCTACGGATTCCTTGCCGAAGATTTCGTTCGCGATAAAGATGCCGTATCAGCTTGCTGTTTGATTGCTGAAGTTGCTGCATGGGCAAAAGATAATGGAAAATCCTTGTATCAGTTGTTGCTGGATATCTACGTAGAATACGGATTCTCTAAAGAGTTTACTGTAAACGTAGTGAAACCGGGTAAGAGCGGTGCAGAAGAAATCAAAGCTATGATGGAGAACTTCCGTGCCAATCCTCCGAAAGAATTGGGTGGCTCTAAAGTGATCTTGAGCAAAGATTATAAGACACTGAAACAGACAGATGATAAAGGTAACGTAACTGCAATCGATATGCCGGAACCATCTAACGTACTTCAATATTTCACTGAAGACGGTAGCAAAGTTTCCGTTCGTCCTTCAGGTACAGAACCTAAGATTAAGTTCTATATGGAAGTTCAGGGTGAAATGGGTTGCCGCAATTGTTATGCTTCTGCCGAATCTGCCGCAATGGAAAAGATTGAAGCAGTGAAGAAATCATTGGGTATCTGATTTTGTTTCTTCTGAAATTTCAGATATAGATAACGAAAGATAAATAATAAATAGCGCCTCCATGGTCTTTTCGAAGATTATGGAGGCGCTTCTTTTTCTCTATACATAGCCCTGATTCTGCCTATTTTCGGGCTTTTTCCCCAACTTGGCACAGTTCTTTCATTTCCTTTGCATTCTTTAAGTCCACTTGCTAATCCTTCTTGCGAGAATCTTGTTGTATTGACATCATCTCAATTTCAACCCGCAGGCTGCGGATACACATGTTTTGTTGATGCTTTAGAGTGATACGTTCAGTTTCATATTCGTAAGTTGTTCGTTTGTAGTTATGTGTATTTCGTGGCCTGCTTTTTTAGTCTATTTTTCAGTCAGTGCTATTTCTTTTTTTCTGTTATTTCTTCGTGCCTATCCAAGTCCATTTATGCCATATTGTTTCCAATGGTCCTTGTTTATGTTTAGACAGCCACCATTTGCAGAACCGAACCTGCGCCAGGAAAAGAATAATACCGATAATCAGGCTAAGAGTATATCCACAGTAAGGAGCAAGATAGAATCCGAATGGGAAATAGATAATGGCTCCCAAAATAGATTGAGAAATATAATTGGTCAAACTCATTTTTCCGTAGAATCGCAGATTAGATACAGTTTTCTTGAACTGATCCTTCTGATAAAGCAACACGAAAGAAGCAACAAGTACAATCGTAAATGCAAATTTCTGCCACATATCAAAGGCAGTACCTACCGTTTGCTGAATTAAACTGCTGTCACTTTGCATGATCTGTTCTTTCAGAGAATACAGTGGCGCGAAACTGATAGCTGCAATAATAAGTGCTTTCATCCAGAACTTCAAATGAGATTCGGTAGTTACGAACAATTCTTTGCGTCCGATATATAAGCCAAACAGGAAAAGTCCGGCAGTCTGCAAGAAACGTCCGGCACCGATAGCCCAAAACAAGCTTGCTTTCTGTCCTAAAGTAACATTGCCTATCAGAAAATCCCAAAAGTTTCCGGCTTTGGTGTATTCTGCTACTTCAGCATACATGGCTCCGACATTCAAATCGGGTAGGGTATAGGCAGGATTGAAAAGGCTCATTATATAATGAAACCATTCAATCGGTTGCAGTGAAAACAAGATGGCGGTGATTAGAATCGCTTTGTCACTCCATTTACGTACGATAAATAGTACAAGACTGACTACAACAAACAGAAGCAGGACATCTCCTGCCGGGAAGAAAGCAGCATTCAAAGTAGCGAATCCTGCCAGCAATATCATTCTCCATAAAAAGCGGTAACCAAAGTCCTTTCCTTTCAACTGCTGGTTGTGCGACTGGATATAGAAAGTGAATCCGAAAAGCAGAGCGAATATGGCATAAGACTTTCTGGCAAGCAGTGAAAATGTCGCATTAAATACTCCGGCATCCAAAATGGTGAGCCATTCAGGAGAACTTTCCGGATATACGGGGAAAATGAAATGCTCCAGGTTATGAACCAGAAGGATGGCCATTACAGCAAATCCTCTAAGAGCATCTACTACTTCAATTCGGGGTGTTTTTGTTGATAATTCCATGGGGCTAATTTATGATTGTTTTTAGTAAATGTTCATTTTACCCATCTCTAAGCAGGCTTCGGGAACATACTGACGGATTCCTTTGATGATATTTTCCATGTTTGATTTATTCATTTGGATGCTCTATCCACCAATCAATCATCTTTCGGGCAAGACTAAGTTTTCTGGGAAGTTCGGGTAAATTGTCTCTTGTATAAAAGTCTCCCGAACTCAATTCTTCATCTTGGAGGTTGATTTCCCCTCCGGCATAATCAGCAATAAAGCCGACCATTAGTCCGCTAGGATAAGGCCAGGGCTGATTACCGAAATAAGTGATATTCTTTACATCCAGTCCGGTTTCTTCTTTCACTTCACGTGCTACACATTCTTCTAGCGTTTCTCCGGTTTCCAGAAATCCGGCAACGAGACTGTTGAATGTTCCTTTAAAATTGCGGGCATGCACTAAGAGTAGTGAATCTTTTTTCTCACTAATACAAGAATCGCTGTGGAAATGGAAGGATATGCTTCCCGGCCACATTTCGGACAACGCTTCATGATAGATTCTTTCTGTTCCATAGGCGTGCCGCAGGCGGAACAAAAGCGGCTGTTTCTATCCCAATGCAGAATCTCATGTGCTTTTCCTGCTGTCTGATAATGAGACAAAGGAAGATATTCATAGGAGGCACGAAGCCCTATCATGATCCATTGCTCCGATTCTTCAATGGGAGAGGAGAGGGAGAAAGCCTTGCAGTTTTTCCCTTCCAGTGTAGTGATATTGTGTACGGTTGTTTTTTCTTTAATAACAATAGGAGAGCTTTCTCCACACGGGATGGCATATATGGCATCTTCTTTTTTCTCAAGAAGCAGTTGGTCTTTGTAAAAGATAAACCACCATGATTGTGCTGTCTGATTCATTTTAATTTTAATTCTTGATCTTCGCGCTGCGAAGTTATAAAAAAACTAGATTGATATTTAGACTTATCAGATAAAATACAGGGCAACTGCACCAAAATTTGATTCATAACCGTGCATAAATGAGCTAAATGATAATTTTGCGGAGTGCCCTGAAAGGGCATAATTGTATACAGTTCCGCCCTTTCAGGGCTTGTGGCTGGTGTGCTTTTTTCGTAGGGCGTTGCCCTACGCTATATAATTAAGCCCTTTCAGGGCACCCCCAATAAATATATAATTGTAAGAACCGATAAATTCTTATTTAACCGATAAATTCTCATTTAACCGATAAATTCCCATTTATATAAAAAAGATTAACCAAAAACAATTATATCATGGATAGAAGAAAGTTTTTAAAAAACACAGGCTGGTCTTTCCTCGGACTGGCAGCTTCGGGCAGCTTGCTCGGTTCTTGCGCAGCAGGAAGCAAAGAGGCTAAGAAAATTATGCCATCAGCCAGCAACCTCAAAATGTATTGGGGCGACTTACACAACCACTGTAACATCACATACGGACACGGCGACATGCGCGATGCTTTTGAAGCAGCGAAAGGACAATTGGATTTTGTTAGTGTTACTCCTCATGCTATGTGGCCGGATATTCCCGGAGCAGATGATCCCCGCCTGAAATGGGTGATCGATTACCACACGGGAGCTTTCAAGCGTTTGCGTGAAGGCGGTTATGAGAAGTATGTAAAAATGACAAATGAGTATAACAAGGAAGGTGAATTCCTGACTTTTGTAGGATACGAAGCTCATAGTATGGAACATGGAGACCATGTTGCGCTGAACTATGATTTGGACGCACCACTTGTAGAATGTACTTCAATCGAGGACTGGAAAGAAAAAGCAAAAGGACATAAGGTATTCGTTACCCCGCACCACATGGGTTATCAGGGTGGTTATCGCGGTTACAACTGGAAATGCTTTACCGAAGGAGATATTACTCCATTCGTAGAAATGTATTCCCGTCACGGTCTGGCAGAAAGCGATCAGGGAGACTACCCCTATTTGCATGATATGGGACCACGCCAATGGGAAGGAACCATTCAATATGGTCTTGAATTGGGCAATAAGTTTGGTATCATGGCTTCCACCGACCAACATTCCGGTTATCCGGGAAGCTATGGTGACGGACGCATCGGTGTTTTGGCTCCGTCACTGACTCGCGATGCCATTTGGGAAGCTCTACGCACCCGTCACGTATGTGCCGCAACCGGTGATAAGATTATTATCGACTTCCGCCTCAACGACGCTTTCATGGGTGATGTTGTTCGTGGTAACAGCCGTCGTATCTATCTGAATGTCACGGGTGAAAGCTGTATCGACTACGTAGATATTGTAAAGAACGGGCAGATTTTGGCTCGTATGAGCGGTCCGTTGACTCCCGTTGCTCCGGAAGGTGATACGGTACGTTGCAAAGTTAAAGTTGATTTTGGTTGGAATCGTGAAGAGAAATACGTACATTGGCAGGGCAAACTGTCGGTAGACAAAGGACAGATTCATAGTGTAACTCCTTGTTTCCGTGGCGCAGCATTCACTTCTCCGCAAGAAGGTGAAACTGAATTCCACACACATGTCAACCGTATTGTATCCGTTGGCGACAAGGAAACCGAACTGGATATGTACAGCAGCAAGAATCCGAATACGACTACAGCAGCCATGCAAGCTGTAATCCTTGATGTGGAAATGCCAAAAGACGGTAAGGTCATTGCCGAATTCAATGGCAAGAAGTTTGAACATACGTTGGGCGAGTTGCTTGAAGGTTCACGTTCACACTTCATGATCGGTTGGTTGAGCGAGGCTATTCTCTTCAATCGTGCCATGCCGGAAAGCTGTTTCACTTTGGAACATTACATGGAAGATAAAGAGCCGCAGCGAGATACGGATTACTACTATGTACGCGTTCGCCAACGTGACGGACAATGGGCTTGGAGTTCACCGATTTGGGCGGAAAGAGTGTAGTTTTTAAGTATTAAGTATTAAGTATCAAGTATTAAGTATTAACGTGGTATGGAGAAAGAATACGCTATAGGAATTGACCTTGGCGGAACTTCAGTAAAATACGCCCTTATTGATAATGAAGGCGTATTTTACTTTCAAGGGAAGTTACCGTCGAAAGCCGATGTATCAGCAGAAGCTGTCATCGGACAGTTGGTTACTGCTATCAATGAAGTGAAAGCCTTTGCACAGGAAAAAGACTACAAAATTGATGGTATAGGAATCGGAACACCGGGCATTGTGGATTGTACGAACCGTATTGTTTTAGGAGGTGCGGAAAATATCAACGGCTGGGAAAACATTCACTTGGCAGACCGTATTGAAACGGAAACCGGACTTCCGGCTTTATTGGGAAATGATGCCAATCTGATGGGACTGGGAGAAACAATGTACGGAGCCGGTCAGGGAGCCACTCATGTTGTTTTCTTGACGGTAGGAACGGGTATTGGCGGTGCAGTAGTCATCGACGGCAAATTGTTCAACGGTTATGCCAACCGGGGAACGGAGCTGGGACACGTGCCTCTCATTGCCAATGGCGAACCGTGTGCTTGCGGTTCTGTCGGCTGTCTGGAACACTATGCTTCCACTTCTGCTTTGGTACGCCGCTTCAGTCAACGAATAATAGACGCAGGCATCTCCTACCCGGATGAAGAGATTAACGGTGAATTGATTGTCCGCCTTTATAAACAAGGGGATCCGATTGCAAAAATATCACTGGAAGAACACTGCGACTTTCTGGGACACGGAATTGCAGGCTTTATTAATATCTTCAGTCCGCAAAAGATTGTGATTGGTGGAGGGCTCTCCGAAGCAGGAGACTTTTACATTCAGAAAGTAAGCAAAAAAGCACGTAGTTATGCCATCCCCGACTGTGCTGTGAATACTCAAATCATAGCTGCCGCTCTTGGAAACAAGGCCGGAAGTATTGGAGCTGCGTCACTTGTATTTACTCAATTATCTGCTCCAAACCTGATTAAATTATGAGAAAGAATTTAGGAATGTTGGCGCTGATTATGGCGTTCTGGTTCACCATCTCGTTTATTACTAATATTCTGGGACCACTTATTCCGGATATTATCCACAACTTCAATCTAAGTGACCTAGCGATGGCGGGATTTATCCCGACCTCTTTCTTCCTGGCATACGCCATCATGTCTATCCCTGCCGGATTACTGATTGACCGTTTTGGTGAAAAACCGGTATTATTCGGTGGCTTCCTGATGCCGTTCATCGGCACCATCCTGTTTGCCTGTATGCATACGTATCCGATGTTATTAGCTTCTTCTTTCATCATCGGATTAGGAATGGCCATGTTGCAAACTGTATTGAATCCGCTCCAGCGTACTGTAGGAGGAGAAGAAAACTATGCATTTATAGCCGAACTGGCACAATTCATGTTTGGCATCGCTTCTTTCCTAAGCCCTCTGGTATATACTTATCTGATTCGTGAACTTGACCCGGCAACCTATACAGCCGGTAAAGGTTTCTTTATCGACTTGTTGGCCGATATCACCCCACGGGAAATGCCGTGGGTATCTCTTTACTGGGTATTTACCATCCTGTTGTTAGTCATGCTGATTGCCGTTGGTGTCTCCCGCTTTCCCAAGATCGAATTGAAAGAAGATGAGAAAAGCGGGTCCAAAGATTCATATCTGGCTTTGTTCAAACAGAAATATGTATGGTTGTTTTTCCTGGGGATTTTCTGCTACGTAAGCACGGAACAGGGAACTTCTATCTTTATGAGTACCTTCCTGGAACAATACCACGGAGTCAATCCGCAAACTGATGGTGCGCAAGCCGTGAGCTATTTCTGGGGATTGATGACAGCCGGCTGTCTCGTAGGTATGATTCTACTCAAGTTGATTGACAGCAAGCGATTGCTGCAAATCTCCGGAATCCTGACCATCATCCTATTATTATCGGCATTATTCGGAAGCAAGGAAGTAGCTATGATCGCTTTCCCTGCTGTCGGATTTAGTATTTCCATGATGTATTCCATCGTATTCTCATTGGCTTTGAACTCTGCTTCACAGCATCACGGTTCATTCGCCGGTATTTTATGTTCGGCAATCGTCGGTGGTGCCGGTGGTCCGATGATTGTGAGTACGCTGGCAGATGCAACATCCCTCCGCACAGGTATGCTGTTTATCCTTGTTTTCGTAGGATACATCACCTTTATCGGTTTTTGGGCACGCCCACTGATTAATAACAAGACCGTTCGTCTGAAAGACTTGTTCAAACAACGTTGAACGCTGAACAACAAACGACGAATAAAAAAATGCAAAGTTATATGATGAAACAACGAATATCTATTTTTCTCTTGTTCACCATTCTGCTATCCGCCAACGGGTATGCGCAAAAAGGAATCATGCGCCTGACTCAACAGACTTTGATGCACGAGGTCCGCGAAACGCCTTCACCACTGGACGGACAGCATATCACTGTCAATCCTCCTCGTTTCATGTGGCCGGACAAATTCCCTCATTTGGGGGCCGTATTGGACGGAGTGGAAGAAGAAGACTACAAACCGGAAGTAACTTACCGCATCCGGATTGCACGCGACCCGGAATTCAAATCGGAAGTGATAACCGCTGAAAGGAAATGGGCCTTTTTCAACCCATTCAAACTGTTTGAAAAAGGAAAATGGTATTGGCAATATGCCTACGTTGACAAGGATGGAAAAGAAGAATGGTCGCCCGTTTCTCATTTTTATATAGACGGGCATATACATACATTCAACCCGCCTTCTCTACAAAAGGTGTTAGCCAAATTACCCAAGACGCATCCCCGTATCTTGCTTGATGCCAAAGATTGGGACAATATCATCGAACGGAATAAAAACAATCCGGAAGCACAGGCTTACATCCGGAAAGCCGATAAATGTCTGAATCACCCGCTGAAACATTTGGAAGAAGAAATTGATACGACCCAGGTTGTCAAGCTGACAAACATCGTTCAATATCGTTCCGCTCTGATTCGGGAAAGTCGTAAGATTGTAGACCGTGAAGAAGCGAATATCGAAGCCATGGTACGTGCTTACTTGCTAACGAAAGACGAGGTATACTACAAAGAAGGTATAAAGCGTCTTTCCGAAATTCTTTCATGGAAGAACAGTAAGTACTTTGCGGGAGATTTCAACCGTTCCACCATTTTGTCTATGAGTACTTCCGCGTATGACGCATGGTATAACCTGCTGACTCCGGATGAAAAGAAACTACTCTTAAGAACGATTCGTGAAAATGGAAAGAAATTCTATCATGAATATGTCAATCACTTAGAAAACCGTATCGCTGATAACCATGTTTGGCAAATGACTTTCCGTATCCTGAATATGGCTGCGTTTGCTACGTATGGCGAACTGCCGATGGCTTCCACCTGGGTGGATTATTGCTACAATGAGTGGGTATCCCGTCTGCCAGGCCTCAACACGGATGGAGGATGGCACAATGGCGATTCTTATTTTCAGGTCAACCTCCGCACATTGATTGAAGTTCCTGCTTTTTATTCCCGTATCAGCGGATTCGATTTCTTTGCTGACCCGTGGTATAACAACAATGCGTTCTACGTCATCTATCAACAGCCTCCATTCTCGAAATCCGCCGGGCAAGGAAACTCACATGAAAGTAAGCTGAAGCCAAACGGTACACGAGTTGGGTATGCAGATGCCTTGGCACGCGAATGTAACAATCCATGGGCAGCCGCTTATGTACGCACTATTTTGCAGAAAGAACCGGATATTATGGAAAAGACTTTCCTCGGAAAATCCGGAGACTTGACCTGGTATCGCTGTATAACAAAGAAAGCACTTCCCAAAGAAGGCCCTACTCTTGCAGAATTACCGATGGCAAAAGTATTCAATGAAACGGGAATCGGTACGATGAATACTTCTTTGGGAGACATAGATAAGAATGCAATGCTGTCGTTCCGTTCCAGTTCCTACGGTTCCACTTCCCATGCACTAGCCAATCAAAATGCTTTCAATACATTCTACGGAGGTAAAGCCATTTTTTACAGTAGCGGACATCGCACTGGTTTTACAGACGATCATTGTATGTATTCTTACCGTAATACTCGTGCGCACAACAGTATTTTGGTGAATGGAATGACGCAGAAGATCGGGACGGAAGGATATGGCTGGATTCCACGGTGGTATGAAGGAGAGAAAATCGCTTACATGGTAGGAGACGCTTCCAATGCTTATGGTAAAGTGACTTCTCCCCTATGGTTGAAACGTGGCGAATTATCCGGTACGCAATATACGCCCGAAAAAGGATGGGATGAGAACAAATTGGATATGTTCCGTCGTCATATCATCCAATTGGGAACTACCGGAGTTTTTGTGATTTATGATGAACTGGAAGGAAAAGAAGCCGTCACATGGAGTTATCTTTTACATACCGTAGAACTGCCTATGGAAATACAGGAACTGACGGATGAAGTGAAAGTTATTGGTAAGAATAAAGCCGGGGGTGTTTCTGTTGCCCATCTTTTCAGTTCGGCAAAAACGGAACAAGCGATGGTAGATACTTTCTTCTGTGCGCCAACCAACTGGAAAAATGTGACGAACGCACAAGGGAAAGCGTTGAAATATCCTAATCACTGGCATTTCTCTTCTACAACAGTTCCGTGTAAAACCGCCCGTTTCCTGACAGTGATGGATACGCATGGAAAAAACCGCCCGGATATGCAGGTAGTTCGCAAAGGTAATACCATTCAGGTAGGCGACTGGACTATTACTTGTAACCTGACAGAAAAAGGGAAAGCTGCCATCTATGTAAGCAATAAAACGGAAAAGGTTTCTTTAAACTATGATGCCGGTAAAAAGGAAGGTGCAACGATAGTCACAGATCAGGTAAAAGGCAAACAGGTTACTAAAGTCCTGATAGACTATTTACCGGATTTTGAGATTTAATTTCTCCCCGCTTTAGATGAAGAAACATATACTCCTATAAAAACGTTATATTTGCAGAGTAATATTAAATAAAGAAGTAACCATGAAATATATCGGAGCACATGTAAGCGCGTCCGGGGGCGTAGAGTTCGCCCCCGTTAATGCGCATGAAATAGGAGCAAATGCTTTTGCGTTATTCACCAAGAATCAACGCCAATGGGTAAGCAAACCTTTAACAGAAGAAAGTATCAGTCTCTTTAAAGAGAATTGCGAGAAATACGGTTTTCAGCCGGAATATATCCTGCCACATGACAGTTATCTTATCAACCTGGGACACCCGGAAGAAGAGGGACTTCAAAAAAGCCGTGCCGCTTTTCTGGATGAAATGCAACGTTGCGAACTGCTTGGATTGAAACTTTTAAATTTCCATCCCGGCAGTTCTCTCAACAAAATTTCAATAGAGGATTGCCTGTCGCTCATCGCAGAAAGTATTAATATCGCTTTAGAAAAAACAAGTGGCGTAACAGCCGTTATTGAGAACACTGCCGGACAAGGAAGTAATCTAGGAAGCGAATTCTGGCAACTGAAATATATCATCGACCGGGTAAACGACAAGAGCCGGGTGGGTGTTTGCCTCGATACCTGCCATACTTATACCGCTGGTTATGATATTGTCAATGAATACGATAAGGTATTTGATGAGTTTGACAAGGAAGTGGGATTCAATTACCTTCGAGGTATGCACTTGAATGATTCAAAAAAAGCACTGGGCACCCATGTAGACCGTCACGATAGTATTGGTGAAGGATTGATCGGAAAAGCATTTTTTGAAAGATTGATGCAAGATTCCAGATTCGATAATATGCCGTTGATACTAGAAACACCGGATGAAAGTAAATGGAAAGAAGAAATTGCATGGCTAAAGAGCATGGAATAATGTTTTCACCACAGAGGACACGGAGAACACAGAGGTGAATTTAGTTTATGACTTACGGTTGTGACCCTAATTTTGATGCATAATCCTCTTCCATAAAGTTGAAAAAATATGAAAACATCTGCCACCTGCAACCAAACGCGTGTAATGCACTAGTTGATAGATAGTTGGAGCGTGGCAGATACTGTTGCAGATAGGTTGCAGATAAAGTATCTGCAACACAGTATAAGCCTTGCATAAGCCAATTCTCCAGGAGGGCAAAAGTTTATTGTATACATTAACTTCCCGTTTCCAGGCGGGGAACTGTCGTTTCCGGCATTAGAAATTA
>ENA-UEPG01000864-UEPG01000864.1-human-gut-metagenome-genome-assembly--contig:-NODE-864-length-27160-cov-4.794853_pt1 | contig 27160 bp, 30 predicted proteins | sample MGYA00242893_ERZ507902 | MGnify/ENA primary metagenome ERZ507902 (study PRJEB26167, sample SAMN06115491) | human gut metagenome | host: Homo sapiens | place: China:Gansu | collected 2015-04-23 | study...
ATTGATTAAATATTAATCTGATGTTTCCAGCACCTTTAGTTCCCTTATGTGGGGCTAAAATTTCTGCAATAACTAACACCTTGATTATGGCAATAATTGGCTGATAGTCTCCATCCTTTCTAAACTTCTCAAAGCGAATAAAAAATGGATGAGCCAAGTTTATTTTATATTCCACTAATTTACTTTTGAAAAGAGTGTCAGGTGTAATTTTTAAGGAGTATAAATCTGAAACATTGGGTTCGTTTATCAAGTCGACTTTTAATGTATAGTGTTCATTGTCAAACTCGAATGATTCCACATAAGTGTCCAATGTTTCCGAATTATTTACTGGTAATGCAGTATCGTCAACTTCTTGCTTTGGTAGGTCTCTAAATGATTGTTGTACTCGTTTTGTCAGTTCTCGTGGCTGAGACTCCTTTTTTAGTGTTTTGACTATTCCTTTCGCTATATTTTTACTGTCATCTTTGGTTTTCTGACGATAGTATTCCGCTTGGTTGTAGAGATCAAACTCTTTAGACGATATTTCATCTTTGATAGCCTCCATAAACTCTTCTAAGTCTGCATCGTCCTGGAAACTACTCTTATTAAAACTCACATCGAACCCCTCTAATTCTAATTCTCCAAAAATACGCTTGTAACGTGGAGAACCCGTTTGTCCGCATAAAACTTTAGGGCGATATTTCTCATCATGACTACCAAGAATCACCCTGCCACGTCTGAATAATGATAAACCGTTATCTACTCCGGTACTCATCGTCTTGAGGATACCGATAAATCCTGAAGCCTTATATTTGCCTGCCTGAAATTCGATTTCTTTCTTCCATAAAATATCTTCACCATCCGGATTCTTAAAAAATGGAGCAAATAGAGTCTCTGGCGTATTATAACTTAGCGTTTCATTGTTGACTATAATTTGCAACTCGCCAGTTCTAATAAACTTTCTATATATGCTTGACAAATGTTTGCGAATCTTATCCATTTGCATCAATGTCGGCGCATTTTTCGATAAATTCGAAAGTTTTATTTCCGTATAGTGTTCTTCTGTATTTTTGGGAGTTGAAGTAACACTTAAATTTTCTTTTTCCTCTTGTATAACACGATGTAGGTCAAACTCAATGGATCTTTCGAGTTCTTCATCCAGGGCTTTACTATAAACAGTCCATTTATCAGCTAACCAAATTGCAGCCGTTTTCATTCCCATGCCAAATTCATTGAGTCCTGTATTGTTGATGGGTATGTTCGCAGGTTCAAATGCGCGTGTGAAATTCTTAGAGTCAATGCCTGCCGCATTGTCCCAAATAGACATCTCTTTCTTTTCCCAATCGACAGTAATTACGACTCGGAATTGATACTCACAATGCGACTTCAATAACCTGTTTTTATTATTCAAATAGCTTTGAACTGCATTGTCAACGAATTCACTAATCGCAAACCAAACTTTATTGTTCAGATTGCGAAACTGATTATAAACACCAGGTTTTAGCTCAATGGAAACTTTATCAATGTTATTCATCATACTTGCCAATTAAGTTTTCACCAATTCTCCTAACCACTTCGACATTAACTGCATTGCCGAAAGCTTTAAATGCACTTGCAATGGTATCTGGATATTCTTTCAAATCGTCCATACATTGAAGTTTAGCAGCTTCTTTTCGGGTCATATACCTACCTGTTTCACCATTTGGAGTTTGTATCCAAGGAAATATAGGTATTTGGGTAGTTGTTAAAACCAACGCAGGGGAGTAAGTTGGCTTCTTAACTCGAATTCCAGATGGCCTGAATTGAACTATCTTATTTTGAATTATTGGATGCTCTTCATATCCACAATTCCATTCAAATTTTTGATGGCTATTTTCAAACCCCCTGATCTTTGGCAGCCATTCATCAAGCCACGATTTGTGTTTTAGGTAAAATTCTCTATTTTGCCTAATAAATTGCTTCTTCCAGTCAGGGAAGTGTTTGTTCTTCTCTGTTTTCTCTGTTTGAGAGTAAATAGGCAAACATTGCAGCATATCATCTTTCGAATTGCCCTCAATAACTTCTCCGAATTTTCCTTTTTTTCCTTCTAAATCTTTAGCTCGTTGATAATAAGGAGCTATTCCTTCAAAGTTATATGTTGCCCCGAACTCCATTGCCCATATTGGAAAAGTAGGAAGATCTCCTTTGTTCTCCACTAACAAGTTCAGAAACTCCTGCCACACGTTAAGATGATTAATGGTTGCGGGTCTCAAAGTCATGTAATCATCATCGTCAGGAATAATAATACCTTCGATACTGCACTCTGGTCTTTCTTTATGGTCAGGGAATTGAAAATCACCTAAGCCTCCCATAGATTTAAGACGACCTACAATATAGAATCTGGTTCTATGTTGAGGGATTCCAAAATAGTGCGGAGAGATGATGTCTTCCTTTACATCATAAAGTGTCTCCAATGTATCATGGATGATTGAGTAAGTTTTCCCATCATCGTGAGTCTTTAAGTTTGGGACGTTTTCCAATAGAACAAATTCGGGTTTCCATTCTTCCAATATCTCCATGATTTTGTAGAAAAGATTGCCTCGTTCCTCATCTTCAAACCCTCTTTGAAATCCGGCTTGAGAAAAAGGCTGACAAGGGAACCCTCCACACAGAATATCATGTTGAGGAATCTCCTTTTTTATATCAACTTTATTAATATCTCCAACACATTCTATCTCAAAATTCTTTTTATATAATTCACGAAGTTCTGGTTGCAATTCACTTGCAAATACACATTCGTGTCCCAATTTAGTAAGTGCTAAGTGGAAACCACCGAGTCCGGCAAATAGATCTATAAACTTTAATTTTCTTCCCATGAAGATTACTCTTGACTTTTATTTAATAATTCTCGTCTGTCGACACCAAGCACCTTTGCTATACGGTCGAGTGTTTCTAATGATGGTTGTATAGCATTTGAACACCATTTTGAAACAGTAGATGGATCTTTGCCCAATTGCTCTGCAAGCCACTTTCCTGTTTTCTTGTTCTCAACCAAGACTACTTTAATCCGATTTATATCTTCCATATTTCTACACATAATAGACGTAATATACAAAGGTATTGAAAAAACTCTTTATTTCAGCAATTCTCCTTAACTTTTTCACTTAAGAATATACTTCTCAAAAAGAAACCGAGACAAAGTTTCAGTAAAGCGTGTCTGCTGAGGGGTAAGTTTGCCAATAAATTGGCTTCACCCTCCTTGCAGGGCATAGCGAGTAAACTCACTCTGCTCCTGCTTCGTTCGGGTGTTGCTCTCAAACAATCAAAAATCCGATTAGAAAATGAGCAAACTAAAAGAACTCCGAGAGAAACGAGCGACCGTTTACACCGCCATTGATGAACTTCGCAAGAGTGCCGATGGTCGTGAGATGAGTGCCGAGGAGCAGACCCGATGGGACACGCTGTTGTCCGACTATGAGAAGGCTGACAAATTGGTCGAGCAGGAGGAGCGATTCCAAGAAGTGGAACGCCGTCAGGCGGAACAGACCTACGAGAGCCGTCATAAATCTCAGGGCAAAGAAAGCCCTAACCAACCTTCCGATGAGGAATACCGCACTGCTTTTATGGAGTATCTGATGCGTGGCGGTAACGAAATAACTCCCGAAAGCCGTTCCATCTTTGAGAAACGTGCAGGTATTACCGGATTGTCTGGAGGCGTGATTGTCCCCAAAACGCTTGCCGACAACATCGAGATCGCGCTTAAAGCGTATGGCGGTATGTTCGAAGCCGGAACGATTCTGACCACTTCGACCGGAGGCGATCTGATTATGCCGACCATCAACGACACCACTTCCAAAGCTACTGTCGTTGCCGAGTACAATCAATCGACCAAGAAAGCACCGAGTTTTGGTTCGGAAACGCTCAAGGCTTACACTTACCGCACTCCGATTGTTCCGGTGTCGCAGGAACTTTTGCAGGATAGCAATTTCGATTTGGAGTCGTTACTCAGCGGACTGCTTGCCGAGAGCTTCGGACGTGGTATCAACGAAGATCTTACCGTAGGCAACGGAACAGGCAAGCCGAAAGGGATCATCAATTGGGCAACCGCATCGGATGCCGCTCCTGCCGCAACAGCCATTAAGTTGGACGATATTATCGACCTGCTTAAATCGGTGGACTCCGCATACGCACGTAACGGACGATTTATGTTCAACCGTGAGACGCTGTGGTCGTTGGTGAAAATCAAAGATACCACAGGACGCTACATCTGGCAAGAGGGAGCGAAAGACGGTACGCCTTCGACACTCTTTGGCAAGAGCTATATCCTCAATGATGATATTGCCAATATAGGTGCAGGTAATTCCTCGATGCTGTTCGGGGACTTCTCCAAGTACAAGATTCGTATGGTGAAAAATTTCCGAGTGATCCGCCTAAATGAACTCTTGGCAGAGTATCTCTCTATCGGATTGTTCGGATTTGCCCGTGTGGATGGTATTCTGTTGGATGCCGGAACGCATCCTGTCAAAAAGTTGGTTCACGCTAATGCTTAGGCGATGAGGGTAATTGAGTACAGAGAGCTTCCATTGACTTTGGAACTTGCCAAGCAGCATCTGCGATTGGGGGATTCGACTCACGATGATGAGTTGGTTGCCGCCAAACTCGAAATGGCTGTTGCTGTGGCCGAGGATATGACCGGGCGGATTATTCGAGAAAAGGTAGTCGTTTTTGATGTACCTGCGCCTGCAGATGATACAATACTGCTCCGCTTGCCCATCCATACTGCCGAGGTCGTGGAGCTTTCTGTCGCTCAACAACTCATTGCTGAAGATAAATATACGCTGCTGAACTCCGATTACGAGGACATTCTCTTTGTCGATTCAGAATATGCAGGTAAGCGGATCACCATCAAAGCAGTAGTGGGCTACTCGAAAGAGACCGTCCCGCCCGCTATTAAGGCGGCCATCCTACTGATTCTCGGAACACTTTACGACAATGAGTCGGATAATATTGTAGGGCGTTCGGTTTCAAAGTTGTCACTCACCGCAGAAAAGCTCTTGCTTCCTTGGCGGGTAACACCTTACGGCGATGTTTGATGCCCGGATAGAGGTAATGGCTTACAGCCAAGAGCGGGATGACTACAACGAGCGGACAATGGAGCTCGTACCGATAGGTGTGTTCTACGCCCAGAAAACCGAAAGTGGTGGTCGGGAGAATCTCTATGCCAGCCGAATCGTTCACGAAAATGAGGTGGTATTCACGGTTCGATACTCTGACAAAATCAAATCGGGAATGTTTGTTCGACTTGATGGCAGGAGTATGAAGATCACCTCCGTTCACGAGGAGGGGCGCAGGAAATACCTACATCTCAAAACCGTCAAGTCCGATGTTGAAAGTCAAAGTTGAGGGATACAAAGAGGCCAAAGCAATATTGGATGAACTGCCAAACAATATGCAGAAGCGAATGCTCCTTGCGGCTTTGAAAGGTTCTGCCAAACCAATGCTTCAATCTGCGAAGGGCAAAGTGCCAATCAAAAGTGGTAAACTCAAAAAGATGCTTCGGGTGGTACGGTTCCAAGATCGTAAAGCATCCAAGTCGGAGGTGTCGGTAGCCGTAAAACCTGTTTTCGAGCGAACCAAAAAGAAAGGGGCGATCAACCAATACTACGGTAAGTTTATCCACGAGGGAACTGCCGATGTCCGAAAATCCCGAAAAGGAAAAATGCTCGTATTTGAGAATCAACAGGGTGAAAAGGTATTTGTCAAGAGTGTCAAAGGCATAAGAGCCAATCCGTTTTTGGAGCAAGCCTATCGGGAGAGTAACGAACGGACGGTAGCTATCTTCGGAGATGAACTCGCCTCGGCAGTTGAAAAGTTTGTAACAAAGAATTTTAAACCCGTCAAATGATGACCGATTTCAAGAAAGAGTTGATTGCTAAACTGGAGGCGGCAATTCCCGAACTACGAGATAAGATACAAGCCGGAGCGGTGGATGCGGAAACGCCCGTACCTTATGCCGCATACTCCACACCGGAGGAAACTCCGATACGAACCATTCACGGCATTGCCGGATACAACACGCTGTTTGACTTGTCGGTCTACCACTCCAGAATGTCGGAGGTGGAGAAGTTGAAGCATCTGGTGATTCATGCGCTGGAGGGAGAAATTGTTGCCGACAAGCGATGCTACTATAAGGCATCGGAGTACGGTTTTTACCCTGACTACAACATTCACGGCTATATACTCACATTCAGAATCATATAAATATGGAAAAGAAAGTAATACAGGGAGAGGATATTATCCTCTTGGTGGACGAGAAGACCACGCTTCACGCCACCACGCATACGCTGAAGGTGGACTTGGAACTCAAAGAACTGCGAACCAAAGACACTAACGGCAAAGAGAAATCTCCGGGCGACATATCTTGGTCGGTGGATGGTGACGGATTGGTGGTAATTGACGATTCGGTTGAGAATGCTCACACTTCCGAGGATATTCTCGGCATCGTATTGAGCAAAAAGATTGTCGATGTGGTGATCAAATCGCCGATGGTCGGACTAACCAAAACCTATGCGGGCAAGGCATTTATCACCTCCTTCTCACTTGGTGCTCCTGCAGGCGACAACGCCACCTACTCGTACAGCCTCACCGGAAGCGGCAACCTTGCTCCAACTCCTAAAACTCCACAAGCATGAAAGAGATTATCGTAAACGGTAAAGCCCTGCCGATCCATTTCGGACTCAAGGCGATCAATGAGTTCACCAAACTCCAAAACGGAGATTTCCACGATACGGTAACCACGACCGATTCGCTTGGTAGCCTCGATTCCATAGTGGCACTAACCGTTTCAGGGCTTAACGAGGGCGCGAGAAAGTCTAAATCCGAGGTGCGATATACCGAAAATGAGGTATGGGATCTCTTTGATGAGAACCCGAAGCTAATTCTCGAAGTATCGGAAATATTTATGGAGGCGGTGATTCCGCTGACCGATAAGTTGGGAGCATTAAACCCAAACGTACAGCCGACAGCGGTGGAGGAGAGCAAGAGCGAGTAACCTACGAAAAGTGGTTTGCCGTTGCTGTCGGACAAATGGGCTTACGGCCCGATGATTTTAATGCACTGACTCCTGCCGAATTTATCTATGCTTGGATCGGTTGGAGTGAATTGGAACAAAATCGCACCAAGCAGGCGTGGGAACGAAAACGATGGTCAGTATGGGTTGCCACCTGCATCCAACTTGACAAAAAGGATCGACAACCGATGACTCAGATGTTTCCTCTGCCTTGGGAGGAGGTCGTCTCAATTCAGCAGGAACTAACGATGGAAGAACGCAAAAAACGAGTAAATGATATTCTAAATAAATGAGTCGAAGAATAGCCGACCTGCTGATAAAGATTGGAGCGGACTCGTATGAGTTCCAACAAAAAGCCAAGCAGGTAGAGAAGGGATTGGATGCGCTGACCAAACGGTTGGACAAAGTCGGTAAGGAGATGTCGCTTAAGGTGACAGCTCCCCTTATCGCTTTGGGTGCGGTATCCCTTTCGTTGGCCGACACGCAGGCGAAGGCTGAAGCCAAGGTTCAACAAGCGATCAAATCCACAGGCGGTGCAGCAAAACTCAACTTCGACCAACTCAAACGCTTTGCTTCCGAACTGCAGGGTAAGACCATCTTCGGGGATGAGAAGATTCTTAATGATTCAACGGCCCAACTACTCACCTTTACCAATATCGCAGGCGAGAATTTCAAGCGGACGCAGGCGGTGGCTCTCGACCTGGCGACCGTCTTGGATGGTGATCTGAAATCAGCATCCATTCAGTTGGGTAAGGCACTTAACTATCCGGTTAAAAATCTGACGGCACTTTCCCGTGCAGGAATTCAGTTCTCCAAGGAGCAGACGGCTACCATCAAGCACCTTGCCGAGACCAATCGACTGGCCGAAGCGCAGGGGTTGATATTGGAGGAGTTGGAACGGCAATACGGTGGTCAGGCAGAGGCGGCGGCCAAAGTGGGGCTTGGTGCATTACAACAACTCAAAAACTCGTGGGGTGATTTTATGGAACAGATCGGGGCAACGCTAATGCCTGTGGTGACTAAAATTGCCGGAGCGTTGTCGCAGGTGGTGGCGGTGCTTCAGAATATGAATCCGCAGATGCGTGAGGTGATCGTTATCGTGGCGGGCATTGCCGCCGCTATCGGGCCATTGGCAATGGGTGTTGGTGGTATTATCCGAATGCTACCGATGCTCTCTGCCGGATTTACGGCTCTGCTCTCTCCGGTGGGATTGGCTGTAGCAGCGGTTTTGGCATTGGGTGCTGCGTTCTTCTATGCCTACCAACGCAAGAAAGAGTTGCAGGAGGATATGACTACGCAGTTCGAGGGACTCTCGCTCGGCACACTTGAAAAACGGCTCAAAGAGAACAAACGTCTCCAGGAGGTCAATGAACGAGAGTCGCCTTGGCAGGGAAACTCTCCCTACTCCAAACTGACCTACGCCCTGAACAAAGGCAAGCGGCGAGATAACCTCAAGATGGAGGAAGAAGCCTTGACCGAGGCGATCCGCAGAAACACGCAAGCCTACGAGGAGCGGCAACGGGTTGAAGCCGAATCGAAAAAAATCGCCGATGATATGGCAAACGCCCTCAAGGGGGTCAATACAGAGACGACTCGTGGCGGTGGATTGATTAATGATTTGACGACCAAGATCGAGGCATTAGAGAAAAAGAAACTACTGCCCAATACCACCGTAGAGGATATTGCCGCTGCTAATGCCGAGATTGCCAAACTCAAAGAGGAACTGAACCGCTTGCAAAACATCACGCCCGAACAGCTCAACCGTAAGCCTCTCGAACCGATATTGCCAGCAGCCGTAAAACCCATTATGCCTGCTCTTGAGGTGAAATTGCCTGATCTGAAACCCATTATCACCAAGGCACAACAACAGATGATGGATATCCGCAAGACCGTTACCGAGGGGATTTATGGTTGGGCGGAGGTAACGAGTTCGGGGCTGCAATCCTCCATTATGGAGACCGAAGCGATTGTAGGCAAATACACCGAGGCTCTGGTTGCCAAGGGGTGGAAGTTTTCGGAGGCTCTTACGTTCGTATCGGATAAGGTGAGTGAGGTGATGAAGGGGTTTGATGAGTCGCTGAGTAATTTTATCGCCGGAAGTATCGAAGCCGCTGCCGAAGCCATCGGGCAGATTATTTCCGGTGATTTGGGTTTTGATGGATTGATGAAGGCGATTCTGTTGCAATTGGCGAGTTTCCTCAAGCAGATCGGCGCGCAGTTAATCCAGTTCGGGGTGATGATTATCGCTTTCAAGATGGCACTCAAATCGGTGCTTGCCAATCCCTGGGCGGCAATCGCCATTGGTGCTGCAATGGTTGCGGCGGCAGCCGTGATGACGGCACTGATCAACAAAAATGCCCAGAAGAACGCTCCGAAACTTGCCAAGGGCGGACTCGCTTACGGGCCAACATATGCGATGGTGGGCGACAACCCCAACGCTCGTATCGACCCAGAGGTGATCGCCCCGTTATCCAAACTACAGGGTATGATGTCTGGCGGCAGAGGCTCGCAGCATATACAAATCGCCCTCAGCGGTCAACTGACGGCCAAGGGCAGGGATTTGGTATATGTGCTCGGTAAAGAGAACTTTAAGATTGATGTGTTGGGAGGGTGAAAAGATTCTCCTATTTTAAGTAATCCATATATTCATCAAAAGTATAAATCGAAAAAGCATGATTACATTTTGTTGCACATTGAAGCATTTGCTTATCTGATGTGATTAAATATAATTTATCCCCATCGACTGTATGCAAGCCCACATTGTACATAATCTGAATATCCCACAAGAAATTTGCTCGGCTGTTCTGTGATAAATCAAAATTAGAGTTTACCAAAGACTCAAGAACAAATTTTTGAAGGGCAATAGGTTCAGGGAAATATTTAATGAACTGGTTTGCCATGTCATCAAAATCGTAGTTGTTTGTTAACGATACTTTCCCGTTAGAATAAAGAAAAGCAAATACTGTAAAGATTATAGCTTTTGCATATTGTAAAGAACATTCTTCAGAACGAATAAAATTTCTAATACAGTCCTTTTTCTTATTATCTCCTTTGAATATTTCCCAATCAATAGCCTTAGGATCAACTTGATTCACAAATTCCTTCATTCCATCAACAAACCCTTTTTCCGCATCCAGTACATGATTTCTAATCAAATTTAGATTGTGTTGAAATTTACGAAAAGTATAGGGGGTTGGTTTAGTTGAAATATGATAAAGAATCTGGCCAATAGCATTACTTGTTTCTATCTTTTTCTCCCAATCAATATGAAAAAATGACTTGCTAATTTGTAATTCAAGACTTGCCATCATATTGAAATTGTCTTTATTGCCATTATGTAAGTACATGGCTTTGGCTGCTCGAAGACATTTGTCATACTGAGAGTCTTTTTTACTTGCAATGTGAGCTAATAACTCTTTCGCAACAATTGAACTCATTGAAGTAGCTACACCTCGTTTTTTTTTCTTTTAATCTAAGTTCTGAAATAAAAGAATCAATCTTATCCCATGAGAGATCCTTAACAAGATATCTATAAGCATTAGTATCAAATACGACTCTTTCCATAAATTATATCTGTGACAATGTTTCTGCAAAGTTAATACATCTCCACTTAATTTCACGCATCTAATTGATAAAGAATGAGTGGAGTACGCATAAAAGACCTTCAAAGTGCCAAGTCGGTGATCGAGCAAGGGTTCGATCAGTTCGAGTTTGTGGTGGACTCGCCCGATCCCGATGCTACGCTCAAGGTGTCGGGTGCGGAGCTGAAAAAGGCGATCGGAACAGAGAAACATATCCATCCGTTGGAGGAGGTGGACAGTCTGCCGGGCGAGTTGGAGAAGAAGTTCGATAAGGCAGGCGGTACAGTCACGGGCGATATGCGTGTTATGGGCAATGCCCGAATGAAGAACCTCAGCATTGAGGAGTACCTCGAAGTTCCCGAACTCAAATACAACCGCATCACCGCCACCGGAAACGAGTTCTGGGTAACCGATGCCGGAGTGATTGACGATGTATTGGATGATGACGATGGCATTTTCTTGATTACGCTCAAGGAGAAGCCTGGCGAGGTGACGATCAACTTTCAGTACAAGGATATTCTGCGAGGCATTTTCTATACGCAGGACGAGAACGGCAAGCCTACCGGATTCAAAACCGCCTACTTTGAGGTGACGGGAATCATTGACGATGTTCATTTTGACTGTATTTCACTCAATGGTGTTCTGCCCGAACGGTTTATGACCTTGGCTCGGCAGGGTAACAAAACCAATCCCAACCGACAAGGTTCGATCTACTTAGATGGACTGCATAAGTTTATCCGCATCATCGACAAGGTGACGGACGATAAGATCGAGCAACGCAATATCAAGGTACAACTTGGCGACCTCTCAGAGATCAACCATCCCGTGTTCGGACAACTGCAAGGCTACGGGGCTTTACTTGAAAATGCCTACATCTGCGGACGCTTAATTCAGCGGAACCCCGACACGGGTGAGGATTGGATTGTGGGGGCAGTTTCGGTGCAGGGCGAGCAGGTGTTTCGCTACAAAGACAACATTCCCGAACCTGAAACCATTACACTGACCGCCACCGAACTCGGTATTACTTCTCCGGAGGATGCACGGGAGTGGCAATACAAAAACGGAGTGGAATGGATCACTATTCCCGACAGCGGATCGCCCAGCTTTGAGCTATCTCCCGACTCGGAGATATGGCGAGAAAAACGGACGCTCACTCTGCGCTACCTCGCCTGCGGAGTCTATTACGATATTATTACCATCACCAAACTCTACGATGGCGAGGATGCCTACTCGGTGCAGATCTATTCGAGCAACGGCTCGAACTTTATCAACGGCGATATTGCCACGATGCTCCGAGCCAAGGTATTCAAAGGGGCAAAGGATATTACAGACACCATTGCAGACAATGCTTTTAATTGGTTTCGGGTGTCGGACAACCCCGAAGGTGATGCCGTTTGGAGTCAGCAACACGAAGGTACAGGCAAATCGGTCGTGATTAGTGATGAGGATGTTTACCGCCGAGCCACTTTTGAGTGCGAAGTCAATATTAACGATAACAATAATACAGAATGAGAAATTACCTTTTTACCTCTGAGTCCGTATCGGCAGGACATCCCGATAAAGTAGCCGATCAAATCTCCGATGCGATCCTTGATGAATTCTTGCGTCAAGATCCCGACTCCAAAGTGGCGTGTGAAACACTCTGCACCACAGGGTTGGTCGTGGTTGCCGGAGAGGTTAAGTCCAATGCTTATGTGGATATTCAGCAAACCGTTCGCAAAACCATTGCCGATATTGGCTACATCAATGTCGAGTATGGTTTTGAGGCGAATTCCTGCGGAGTTTTGTCCGCTATTCACGAACAATCACCCGATATCAGGCAAGGTGTAGAGCAGGAGGAACAGGGTGCAGGCGACCAGGGCATCATGTTCGGCTATGCCGTAAACGAGACAGCAGATTTTATGCCTGCCACACTCGCTTTGTCGCATCTGTTGTTGCAGGAGTTGGATGCCATTCGCAAAGAGGGCAAAGTGATGACCTACCTACGCCCCGATGCCAAAAGCCAAGTAACGATTGAGTACAACGAGTATGGCAAACCGCTTCGGATTGATACGATTGTGGTTTCCACACAGCACGATGATACCGTTTCGGCATACGATATTCTGAATGACATCACAGAGCATCTAATTCCGAGGGTTAAGGCAAAAGATCCGCAACTTGCCGAACTATTCCAGGATGACTACCGCCTGCTTGTCAACCCAACCGGACGATTCGTGATCGGTGGGCCCGCAGGTGATACCGGACTTACGGGCCGCAAGATTATTGCGGATACTTATGGCGGTCGCGCAGCTCACGGTGGAGGTGCGTTTTCGGGAAAAGACTCCTCGAAAGTGGATCGCTCGGCGGCTTATGCGGCCCGACACATTGCCAAAAACCTTGTGGCGGCAGGTGTAGCCGATGAAGTGCAGGTGCAGTTGGCATACGCCATCGGCGTGGCCGATCCCGTGAGCATCTCGATAAACACATTCGGGACGGCAAAGGTGGAGTTGACCGATGCAGAGATTGCCGAGGTGGTTTCGGAACTCTTTGATCTGCGTCCTGCGGCCATTGTGGAACGATTCGGACTCAAGAACCCAATCTATCTGCCGACCGCATCGTATGGACACTTTGGCAGAAAGCCCTATGCAATTAAAGGAGTGGAGTTTTTCGGCTGGGAGCGATTGGATATGGTGGATAGAATCAAAGAAACCTTTAATCTGGATTAATTATGGCAGTCATTTCAAGAGGTCAGATTACGATTGTAGACTTGTCGGACGGTAAATCCATCAATCTCTACTTGGGAAGCAATGTTCCCACCACACAGATTTTCAATAAGGAAAACTCAAGCTATGTACCGAATTGGACGGTATCGCCGTTTCTGGTGATTACCCCTGAAGTGTATGTAACCGGAGTGGCGACCAATCAAGTAAGCCGACTCAAAGGTGTGCCCGTTTGGAAAATCAATGGCTCGACCACACTTTCGACATACGGAGCAACAGCGGCGACCGCTTCTCCCTATGCCTTGACCATCAAAAACAATATGACTGCGGTCAATCAGTTGCAGGTGGAGTGCGAGGTAATCTATGTTGATCCCGACACAACAGCCGAGACCAAAGCAAAAACATCCATTACCTACACCAAGACCACCAATGCCGGGCAATTAATCTGTGCTATAGCCTATGCACCGCTTGGCACGGTGTTCAAGAATGGCGATGCGGCAACTCTGAAAGCTCATTGCGATATGTGGCGAGGCTCGACCATCGACAACACCAACGTGACCTATAAATGGTTCAAACTCGGCAGCGGAACGTGGGCTGAAATAACCTCGGCAAATGCCGGAGGTATCACGGGCTACACCACCAATGAAATCACCATCTCCGAAGCGGCGGTATTGAACTTCGAGTCGTTCAAATGCGAAATCAAGGATACCGATGCCGCCAGTGGAACATACAATACTTCTGTCTCGGATATTATCTCTTTTGCCGATATGTCCGATCCGTACCAGGTGGAGATTGTCGCCCCCTCCGGCACGACACTCACTTCTGGATTGACCTCTACGGTTCTGACCGTCAACTGTTGGCAGAACGGAACGTTGTTGCCGGATTCGTTCTTTACCGGAGCCACCTGTAAATGGCGCAAGTTCAACAAACTCGGTGTGCAGGATGCCGCATGGGGAACATCGGGCATCAAAACAGGACGCAGCATTACCGTTACCCGTGATGAGGTTTCGGTAGCGGCAACATTCACCGTAGAAATCGAGAAATAGTTGTCTAAAAACGCTTTTGCTGCGTTACGCTTGCCCCTCGGATACTCATTTACGGCTTGTAAACTCCGTTCCTCGGAGCTTCGCAAGCCTTGCAAAATCATTTTTTATACAACTATTTATTTCAATTGAATATGGCAGTAATCGCACGAGGACAAATAACGGTTCATATAGCCGAAAAGGGAGATCCGGGAGCAACAGGGAATTGGACAGCCTATGTATTCAAATCCTCGACTACTCAACCTGCCAAACCAACGGGTACGACTTCCGTTCCTTCGGGTTGGTTGGATGCTCCGACAGCTACGGGCGTGTGGTGGATGTCGAAAGCCACCGTAAACGGTGTAACCGGAGTGGCAGGCGCATGGAGTGTTCCGGTGCGAATCACAGGAATTGACGGAACAAATGGCAATAACGGATCGAACGGCAAGGACGGACAATACACCGTTTATAACTTTGCCAAAAACAGCTCGGCAACCACAGCCCCGACATCGGGTTGGACGGCAACTCCTCCGGCACTCGCAACTGGAGAATACCTGTGGATGCGAACCGGAACGGTCGTGCCACCTGCCACCACACCCACTTCGTGGAGCGGAACTGTGCGGATTAGCGGAGAGAAAGGCAATACCGGAAATAAGGGCGATAAAGGAGATATTGGCGATTCCATTACGGGACGGATGATTTTTCGTGATCCTGAATTCTTGGTCGGAGTGAATAGTTGTGGCATCTACAATAATGCAGGCAACGGAAATGTTACCGTTACACGTATTGCCAGCCCTTTCGATTGCCCAAGCACATCGGGTTATTGCCTACAGATTACTACAAATGGTGTGGCATCACCTAATCACGGAGGATACGTTCAGTCCGTTCAAACTCGTGCCAACGGAGTATTTGTATCTCGGATTATAGCCAAAATTCCGGTTGGATACACGATGCAAAATGCTCACAATGCTTATGGCAACGGAGGAACAACCGTCGCCCTGACTTCGATGGTAGGTACAGGTAAATATGAAATCTATCTGTGGCGAGTGGTTTGCGGCACATCGGGAACTTTCTCAACAATCAATCATTACTACCTATCTGGCGGTGCAGCTCCTGTAACGTGGTATGTAGCATCATCAACGGTTTACGACATGAACGACACCGAAAAGTACGATGCTGCCATCTCCAATGCTGCAAAGACGCTGACTTATCGGGGAGTGTTCTCATCGACCACCACCTATTTCAATACCGCTAACCAACGAAATGTGGTCAAGTATGGTTCGAGCTATTACATCTACAAAGGGACAAACGGTGTTGCCGGAGCGTGGAATGCCGCCAATTGGGAGTCATTTGGTGGTGAGTTTCACAGCGTGGCCACAGGCATTCTGTTGGCAGAACTTGCCTATATCGAGAACTTAGGCGTTAAGAATCTGCGAACCGCCACTTCCGGTCAGCGGGTAGAGATCACACAATACAACAATGCGCTGGCGTTTTATGATGGCAAACAATCTTACCCCGTTGTAGAAATCAAAACGACATCAGACGGTATCTATATGGGACAGGGTTCGGGAGTGATGGTCAAACACCCGACTTCCAACATTTCTATTTATAACGGTATCGTTCAGCAAGGCTCTGAAGGAGCAGGTATTTCCGTACCGATATTGCCTTGGAGTCAACCCGAAACCATCGCACAGAACTACATCTATCAATCGTACTCCAACAGCTATACGGGTAAATACAAAACCGGATTATACATAGATATCTCCGCCTCGCAAAGCACGAGTAGTGGCACGGATAAGTTTAATTCGATATTCGCAACAGCCGGAATGTTTCTGCAGGGAGATGCCTCGGCATTTAGATCCAATAACGTATTTTGCGGACTCACTTGTGCTGGGCGCGTGGCGGCCAATGGATCATTGCTAAGAAGTTGGGTAATCAGTTTTATGGGTGGCTACATCACCTCCTCTCGACAATCAGCCGGACGCTACACCGTTAATTTCTCCAACTCAAGTTATTTCTATGGAGGGGATGACTATTTCGTCCTCTTTGCCACAAGCTATGGATATGCAACCGCTCAAAGCAAAGGAAGCGGATATTTTACCGTTTACACCGGAGACGATTCCTCGGCCAATGATTCTGAGTTCTATTTCTTTTGTTTTCTAACCTCTAAATTCTGGTAACGATGCAACTTGCCAAAATAGAAAACGGACACCTCATCACCACCTATGCCGACAACGAAGACCGAGAGATAATCAATCAAATGGTTGCCGATGGATTTAAGATTTATGTGGAGGAACAACCACAAACAATACAGCTATCCGAATTCCAATCCCAAGAACTACGCTATCGAGATGAGGGCTTTCAGATTGTCGGATACTACGAAACTATCGACAACAGTCCCGAACGAATCGTGGCCGAAATCAACCGCCTTAAGTCCGAACTCACCGCCACCGATTACCAAGTTATCAAGTCATACGAATATGCGTTGACCGGACAATCACTACCATATGACCTTAATGGTCTTCATTCCGAGCGGCAATTGCTCCGCAACCGAATCAACGAACTCGAACAACTATGCTAAAACAAGGTGCAACCACAGAGATAATCTTCCGACTCTTTGAAAACGATGGGGTCACGCCCAAAGCCTTAGAGCCGTCTATGAGAATAAAAGTCATCATTTGCAACAGCCATAATATGGTGAAACACCAAGGGAACTATCCCGATGATATTAAGCTGATTGAAACAGGGGTTTATTCGCTTACGCTTCCAAACAGCGTTACTAAAAACTTCAGTGGTGATTTGCGGATGGAGATTGCCGTCTATTCTGCCGATGCGGTTCTGATTTGCAAAGAGCGAGTTGAGATGTATTGGCAACCTTATGTAATCGGGAGCAAAGTCTATGAAGATTAAAGTAGAGATCATTCAAACAGAGTTATCGGCAACGGTAGCTTACACTGAAACTCGTCCGTATATCCTGAAATTGGAACTCCGAACGCTGGATATGCCAATTCACGAGTTTGTTCCGTCTTCACCGTCAGATGGCGGAGTGATTGATATGCTCTTGCAACAAGGGCAGTTTGATAATATTTGGATCAAACGGGTCTTGCAGGAGAGTATTGTCACTTGTGATAAAATTACCGACTACACCAACTGCCGGGATATATCATCCTTTTTTATACCTGTTCTTCAAAAGAAGGTACTGCTCAATATGTCGAACCGTTTTCGAGGCAACCCCCGTCTGTTATCTCTGCCAACACTTGATTGGAGTAGCGTGGAGGATGTGAGTGCCATCTGTTTCAACAACAAAGGCATGGTTGAAATTGATATGTCGGGAAGCCATAACATCAAGATTTGGCGACAGGCGTTCTATGGATGCAATAGCGTTCAGCGAATCCATCGGCTGGATCTCTCCGGAGCGACAATGTTGGCTGATATTTTCAATGGATGCAGTAGTTTGCAGGTGTTGCCGGAACTCAACACCACAAAAGCCACCCATTTCACCAACTTTATCAACGGCTGCACAGCCCTGGAGCGTATTGATGGTATAGACTTCAGTTCATCGCAAACAGAAATAAATATCGGACAGAATCTCTACACCAGACTTAATGCCCTTTCGTCCATAAAAGTAAACGGCACAATCTCTCAAAATATTACCCTCTATGCCGACAACCTAACCGAACCATCTGTCCGGAGTATAATGAACGCCCTTGTCGCCTCACCGCCACAGCCTCGCACAATCACCTTCACCAAAGCTCTCGCAAACAAAATATCCGAAACAACCAAGCAGATCGCCTCGGATAAAGAATGGAATTTATTAACTGTTTAGAGCTATTGAAGTTCGGGGTTGCGGTAAAATGAGAGGTTGTCGCTGTGGCGGTACTCTCTTGATTCGATAGTGTTGTAAACGGTGTCCATAACCACCTCTACTTTGAAGTGTTGATTCCACATTTTGCAGTCCACCTTGCAGGTTGCGATGGCTTTTGATCCGCCGGTCTCTGTGTGGACTCTGAAGTCTGATATTGTACCTGCGTATTTCTTACTCAAGAAAAATTGTGCCATTTCTGTTGCCTCTGCTGTTGTTATTCTCTTTGCCATAATTTGCTTTGTATTAGTTGTTTATCTTGAATCTAAGGTAACACAATCTTTCCGAACACGCCAGTGATTTCGCATCTTTCTTTGCTCATTTACAGAGAATTATGCGATTATTTTAACGTGTTATTCCCTGACTTTTCGGGCCGGGGAATAGCGATCGCTACTACTATGTTATTCGTACTCTTGAAACTCGACTTCGATAAAAGTCAGTTTGTCGCCCTCCATCTCCGCAATGATATAGGTTTGATAATCATCGGTGGTGTAGGTAATCTGCAGGTACTTTTCGTGCAACAAGCAGATATCGGCATTCTCACTGATTTCGAGTAGATCAACAGTAAAACCGTTGTCGGCACATTGCTTTTGCAGGTTGCGCTTCGCTTGATCCAAACAAGCTATAAAATTTCGTAGTTTCATTGTTTATTATTCTTTTAAGTGCCATTTGCCGTCTTGGAAAAGGTAGAGATAATCGGTTCCGGCCTTGTTATTTAAATAGTGTCCAAAGTTGCGGTAGGTTTCAGGCTTGATGTCTTCCCAATCCTCGCCCTTGCGGTCTTTGTAATATTCGCAGGTTTCGATGGTCGTGTCGATTGACCGCAGGTTGCCGCCATCAATAAGTCGGCTTGCCAATTCTGGTGTGTTGAAATGATCGACAAGCATTTCTCCTGCATGGTCGGGATAACCATCTGCATTCAGGATGATGGATTTGATTGTGCCGTCCGGGTTAGTAAATCCGATAATTGCCGTTGTCATAATCGTGTTTATTATTATTTTGCGTATTCGTATCCTGCCTTAATCAACCGTGAGGCATCTGCAGGGCAAACCACCCAGAATTTGCAATCATCACCGAGAATCACAAAGTGCAGTTTTTTCATCCCATTGGCCCATTCGAAGGCTGATGTGCGGTTGCTTAAAATATCGGGGCGGTGGCGTAGGCCGTAAACCTCTTTAATCTGCTTTGATTTTGCTTGCCAATCGTAACTATTTGTATTCATAACGTACTCTATTTTAGTTCTTTATTATACTGCTAAGTACGCGCTTTTATTTGGAACACGCCAGTTATATCTGCTCTTTCTGCGATAATAATTCGCTTATTCAGAGCTATATGACTCAATCTGATGAATGACTCTCAGAATCTCGTAAGCCACCTGCGGAACGATAGCATTGCCGCACGCTTTTACGGCTTCGGTTCGCCATTTTTTGTGTGATAAGGGCTGTCCAGCCAGTTGGCGGGAAATCCCATCATCTCCAGGGTAAATTGGGGGTTGAGTTGGGAAGAGTGACCAATCAACGATACGTCTTTCTGCTGTGCCACTCCGTGAACATAGTCCTGCAACGCACAGCTGAACTGTCGAGCTGGGTCTGTTCGAGTCGAACCTCCGTTGCGGTCGCTCGCCACAGGTGTCGGCAACAGTCCGCTCTTGGCAAGATCGTTCAGCGTCAGGCTGTACTCCGTTCCGCTCGGTCGAATCTTGCGGTTGCCCGTTACGAACTCCCCGCCACGAGTCGCATCGGTCGCAGTCGGCGTGGGTAACAGATCCCACAGTTTCACCAATCTCGCCAATCCCACGCTGCCGTCCTGCCCGTTCCGGTTCACTTTGCGTGGCATCCCTGTCGAGGTGATTCGGAAGGTATCCTCCTTGCCGATCACCGCTCCCATCGTGGCATCCGAGGCGACTGGTGTCGGAAGCAGCTCCCGCTTCATTAAGTCGTGCAACGAACCACACTCGGTCTCGTTTGTGGGGTGCGCCGATGCTACAAGCCGGAATAACAAGCGGTTGGACGGAATATTCCGCCTGCTCAAGATCCTCACAGATTCGGTCGATGACAAATCGTTGTTCTTCGGTTTCGATGACTCGGTAATCCTCACTGAGCAAATTGGTTTCGTCTTCCACTTTAGTGATCGTACCGGGGAGTACCATCGAGGCGATTCCAATAACATTCTCACCAATAATCCAAGTCGGTCTGACCTGTTGAATGATGTCAAGCATTGCCGGCCAGAGGTAACGGTCGTCTGCCGCTCCCTTTCGTTTGCCGGCCAGGGAGAAAGGTTGGCAGGGAAACCCTCCGGTGAGTACGGTAATCCTATCTCTGTATTTTGAAAAGTCGGTTGTTGTGATGTCTGCATAACTGTCTGAGTTGGGGAATTGATGTTCGAGTGCCTGACGGCAGAAGTCGTTGTTGTCGGCGTGGAAGATATTTTGAAAGCCCGCCCACTCTGCTGCCAGATCAAAACCTCCGATACCGCTGAACAGAGATCCGTGGGTCAATAGTTTGTCGTGATCCATTCTTCCTGTCTTCTGCGTGAGGTTTTACTTGCCGAGATGGTTCGTTCAATCTTGTGGATCTTCCATTTGTGGCGGTCTGCGAACTCTCGGATCTTATCGTGCGGAAACATCGTCAGCATAAATTTGCCTTTGATTTGAGCGAGTGTTTCCAAAAGTTGTGAGAAATTCTCCTCATTGAATGAGCCTGCATAATGGCCGCAATCGCTACCAACATAAGGAGGATCGACAAAATGGAATGCTGTTTCGCAATCATAGCGAGTAATTACTCGGATGCCATCACCATTTTCGATGGTCACTTTTTGTAGCCGATTACACAGCATTTCGGTAAAACTATCCTTGGCATTAAAGAGCTTTAGGGCCGTTGTTCCGCTGCGGTCATACCCAAACGTGCCGTCCAACATCGAAGCAAAGCCCATCTTGCTACATACCCACACCGCCCAGGCACGCTCTATTTCTGTAAAAAACTCCGGGTAAGCATTGATGTGCCGGGCGTGAGCGTGCGAGTCTCTACTGTGGAGCGTTCCGTCAATTTGGGCTTTGAGTTCAGGATAACGGGTCTGAGCTATTCTGTAAAAATTGATCAGTTCCCGATTCATATCGTTGATGACCTCACAATCTGCAGGCTCTTTGGCAAAGAACACGGCACATCCACCACAAAATGCTTCCGTAAAAAGAGTGTGCTTGGGGATTAACGGCAGGATATGTTTGAGAAGGGTTTGTTTGCCTCCGTAATAGGATATCGGTGTTTTGAGTAAGGATTTTACCATAATTTGATGACTATTAATATGATTAGAATAACGATCAGAGCGATTGCCGCCCACTTTACCCACGATACTGCTGCCGGAGGTTTTTCGACAATCTGTTCAGCAAGATCCGTTTTTACTTGCGTTTGAATATTCTGACGAACAGTGCTGTCGGTTACGGTCGACTTATCGGATTGGGTGTTTATTTCGGTACGGACGATGCGTTTGACAGGAACTACAACTTTGGGGCTTACTGAATCACTGTGAACCTTGCGGTCTGGAATGCTAATAGCAGGTAGCTCTTGCGGAGGATAAAACTCCACAATGGTTTGCGACAACGAGGCGATCTGTTTTTCAACCTCGTTTCTGACTAATTCCGTGACCGTTTTGTCAACCACCACGCCGTCTGTCTTCTCACTGCGCTGAATTCGTTTCAGCGGTGAGCAACTGCATAATAGCAGTAGAAATAGTAGTATCGCTCTCATCATGGTCGATGTTTTACATACAGTTCCCACCCTTGCCGAACCTGTTCAGCTACGGTAGGTACGCCGTTCTCCATCTGACTCATGGCCGAAACCACCGGAATCATCTCGGCGGGATCGTTGGTGTCCAACTCCACATCGGCAAAGATGCCGGAACGATCCGATACAAACTTGATGTAGTTTTCTGTATGGTTCTCAATGGGCGGAGCATACCTCGAAATCATCTGCCGAATGGTTTTGTAGCCGTTTTTACTGTAAGTATGCAACAGCACGAACATCGCCCGATAGCCCCACGCCATTGTGGAGAACTGTTTGAACGCTTTATCTTTGGATGGAGTAATCTCTCCAAGATACTTTACTTTGGAGATGCGAATGTTTCCAGGATTGCAATTAGAAATACCTCTACTCACGGTTGGCCTCCTTTCTGCGTTTCTCCACCTCGGCATACTTGATCAGTACGGGGCATTTGTCGTTCGATACCTCGCATTTGTAGGCTTGGCGGATAATGGTCTGTTTGCGGTCAATTTCAAAATCCTTTTTCTCGATGATGATTTCGAGTTTATCGACCTTCTCCTCCAACTTCTCGACTCGCCCGTCCAGACGGGTGATGTGTTCCGCCTGAATCTTAACCACCTGCTCGGTGTTGCTGATTTCGGCAGAGTCAGCCTGCGCCACCTCCTGACGGCGTTTGGCTCGAAAAAAGAGCAGTGTTCCCAAAAGTCCGCTTGCCAATAGAAAATTTAGAATAATGCTTACTGTCTCCATATTAGGGTATGTATTTAAAGAGTGATTTTTCTCTGAGGATATATAGCTCGCCGTTGATGTAGTAGAGTCCTTTGATGGCCGAACTGCCGTCCGCCAAGTTCTTGACCGAACGAGTGGTGTTGGTACGATATACCCACACCTTGATTGCGCCGCTTTGCGAGAATGCCACCTCGCCCAAGGTGTGGTCGGCAAAGTCGGCACGCCCCGAATAGCTCTTGACCATTGTGCTGTCTAAAAGTGAATTGCGGCGGTAGATCTTGAACTGCGTGGTGGAGTTCTGGCAGATAAAGTAGTCCGAGATGCTTTTGACCTCCGCTCCATCTTCCAATCCTGTCATCAACAAATCCATATTGACCCGGCAATCGTGCAGGTAGGCTTTGGTGGTGGTGTTGATGGCAATCGTGGAGAATGACTTTTCAATGCCTGTAATGTCTCCGGCAATAGTGGTGTAATCAAATCCATATCCTCGGCGGTAAGTAGTATAGGTATATTTATACTCCGGTCGTGATAGCCCTTTGGTAGTTACTCGACCACCGTATGAGGCTATGATATAGATATACTTATTCATAAAGGTGCCCATATCGGAGTACTCCCGATTGAGTTGGCGAATGACTACACCTCGATAATCCACCACCCGAATCGAACTGCCGTCCACAATGGTAAAAGCATTATCAGCCGGATATATCTTGACGGGCTTGGAAAAAGCAAAGAGCCGAGTGATATATCCCGACACTGTATCATAGGTATAGATAGCGTTATCGGTGGAGAGCATCACAATCTGATTGATGCAACGGATGCTCTTGGCAACAGTAAAAGGAAGGTCGCACAACTTAATACAATCATTGCCAACGGGCGGATACTCCTTGCGGAGCAGTCCGGGCATCTCGACCAATTCAGAGTTGTAGCTATCCTGCAGGCAGTTTAACTCAATGGAGTTCACATAGAATCCCGACCGCAGGTACTTGTCGTCCTGCACAACGGTGTTCATATCAATGTGCTTTCCGGTAAACATCTCGCCGCCGATCCGTTTGCCAGGCAACTGTTTGTAGCGTAAGGCGCACGCCACGATATGGTTTACCAGCGAGTTGTAGTCATTGCCACCCTTACTGCGCCACATTCGGGTGGGTTTTCCGTTGTAGTCGGTAAAGTAGAGTGAGTAGATCAGTTGATCGTTTGGTATATTCGGTATATCGGCAATCGGAAGCGATACACTCATATCGACATTATTGGCAGGATTGGAAAAGACCTCGTACTTGAGCGAGTTCTCGTAATCATCGCCCGTGTCAATCTCCATTTTGATGTCAGAGATATAGAACGACTCGAAATAGGCATTGCGTCCGGAGCTGTAGCCTTTGAGGTTCTGCTTGATGACCATCACAAACTGTCCGCTCATCGGAAATCCTTTGACTTCGATCTTTTTGTTGACATCCACCGAGAGTTTGATTTTGTCCTCCAACAACTCCTCCCTCGAAGTCCAGGTTCCATCGTCCATCAGCCAGTAGGTAACAGTTGCCCCGACTAACTTAAACCCATACTCCACAATCAACTCCACATCGGCAGGGCGACTACTGCTGAATCTCTCGTAACGACTAATACCGATTTTAAGGTTGTACTCCAACGTAAGGGTGTAGGAGCATTGCTGAACGGGATAGCCTTTGAAGTTGATAATCCACCCTTGCCTGTCGGAGTCGCCAGTAAAGCGGAGCGTGTTTTCATTCTGCAACACCAAGAACTCTTCGGGATCGTACCAGTTATCCATATTATAGAGTCCCATTTGCGAAATGATGTTGGTCATCATCTTGTTTTTCACGCCCACCGATACCTTGCGAATAGCCGGAACAATATCCATCACCGACTCGCCTTGTACGTTGATATCGTTCTCCCACATACTTTCGATCCGCTCACGGGTGGACTCGGTAATAATCGGTTCTCCGGTATGCGTCATCAGGTTGCGACCATCAGCGGCAATAATCCAACCTACGGGAAACTCTTTACCAACACTATAAAAGCTCATTGGGCGAGTGTCATTATAGAGACTCACCGTTCTGCGGATATGCAACGCACCATTGCTCTGAAAGATTTGCCCGGCAAAGGGGCGCAAGCAGAGTTCCAACACATCACGATAAGTGGGATCAGAATAGACGGCATAGAATCGCTCCATGTCAATGTAGACCTGCCGTAGCGGTGAGATGCTTTCGTTCATCCCCTCGGCATAGAGATCCATCCAGTCGGCCACATTGACTTCCAATTCCAACAGATCAATACAGCTTGCGACCAACTCCCAAGCCGACTTCCGGCCCGTAATGGGTGTGTTGTCTAAGTTCTTAAATGGAATACTTGAGAGCAGATTGAATCCGTCCACCGCCTTGATGGATACCTGGTAAGGTGGTGCGGTAAAGTTCTCGGAGTAGAGATCGGCCACGACATATCCTCGCCAGTATAGTTTGGTATTGCGATAGACCGACACTCTGAACTTACGAGGATCGGAGGTAAAGAGATTGATGTAGTGAAAATTGCGCTGGCACAGGATATTGATCGTTGCCTCGGATGCCTTGACAGGGATAAAGAATTCATCGCCACGCTTCTCCCAGGTGATGGAGAGCGGACTGCCGCCATCGAAAGCCATCTCCTCGGATTTGCCCACGAATCCTCTCTCGGCGATCTCCACTCGCCAAAAGACCTCCTTGTGCTTGCTGCGAAGCTCTGCGTAATATCTGAGTCCGAATGCCATATTTCTACCTGTTCTTTTGGGTAAAGGTAGAGGTGGCGGAAAACGCTTTGTGGAAACTTTGTCTCAGTTACGAAAAAACCGCCCCTTGTGAGGACGGTTCTTAGATCTGTTTTGAAGTTTAGATTGTTACGGCATTTAGCTTCTGTGCCAATATCTCCATATCGTGACTGACTTTCTGATCGGTGATGCGTGCGTAAAGTTGAGTCGTTTTTATGTTGGTGTGACCGAGCATCTTGCTGACCGACTCCATCGGCACTCCGTTCGAGAGGCAGATTTGGGTCGCAAACGTATGACGTGCAACATGATACGAGATTGGCTTGTCGATTCCGCAGATGGCGGCTATCTCTTTTAGGTAGTCATTCATTTTCTGATTGCTCGGCACGGGGAGTAATTTATCACCCTTTGCCTGACCTGCATATTTGTCAATAATCATCTTCGGAATATCGAGCAGGCGGATATTTACCGGAACTTTTGTCTTTTGCCGATGGGTGCATATCCAAATCGTGCCATCACCACGCTCTTCAAGCATATCTTTGGTCAGGCGGGTTACATCGATGTAGGCAAATCCGGTATAGCAGCTGAACGCAAAAATATCCCGAACCAACTCCAATCGCTTGGTGGCGAACTCTTTCTGCATCATTCGGGCAAGTTCTTGTTGAGTCAAATAGCCTCGATCCACCTTGTCAAGATGTAGCTTGATACTTTTGAAGGGGTTGGCTTTCACCCAACCGTTGTCATAGGCAACCCGATAAATCGAGGAGCAGCGGTGGATGAATTTAGTGGCGGTATTGTTGGCAAGTTTCTTTTCGGTAATCAACCAAAGGTAGAGTTTGTCGAGCATCCGTTTGTTGATGTCGGCAAGTGGAATGTCGTTTGCCTTGTATTCATCTTTGAGAAACTCCTGCAGGCGGGTACGTGTAAGTTGGTAGCGGAATAGGCTCTCTTGACCGTAACCTCGTGAGGCGGTGAGCTTCTCGTAGTCCGCAATAAAGAGGTCGCAAAGTTCGATTAGCTGTTTGGAGTTCTCGTCAAGGCTCATAATCGAGTTCTTGATTTTGCTGGCCGTGACAACCTCACCCTTGCTAATCCATGACTCATACTTGCGCTTGATTGTCGATTTGAACTGTTCAAGCACTTCGTTGATTTGTTTCTCCTCTGGGGTACGTCCCATTGTGCGGTAGTCCTTAGCAACCCAACGGTCGGGCAGGATGGTTTGGCGTGTCGAGAAATGGCACATCTCGCCATTTACCGTGATGCGAGCCAAAATTGGTACTCGTCCATCGGCTTTCGGCTTCCCGTTTTGGGTTACGAAAATAATTGAAAAACTGCTCTTCTTCATGATCCATCTTTTTTAGTGATACAAAGTTAGTAACTAATAAGATGCTGAAAAATAGCGTCTTGTAGACAAAAGTAGTCAGGCGGTGGACAATCAAGGACATCCGGTTATTGGTTACACGCAAATGTCTACTCTGGTTACGGATAGGTTACGTTTAAGTGTCCATTTTTGTCTATTTCACCCCTTTTTTGAGGGCGTAAATCGTAACCTGAGTGGTCACCTCGTGGACACTTTCGTGTCCGAACCCTTTGAAACTCAAACCTATATAAAAGAAAATGAGGCAGTTATAACAACTACCTCATTTATTCTCAGCGGAGAGAGAGGGATTCGAACCCCCGGTACCTCGCAGTACAACGGTTTTCAAGACCGCCGCAATCGACCACTCTGCCACCTCTCC
>ENA-UEPG01000872-UEPG01000872.1-human-gut-metagenome-genome-assembly--contig:-NODE-872-length-27009-cov-8.427001_pt1 | contig 27009 bp, 25 predicted proteins | sample MGYA00242893_ERZ507902 | MGnify/ENA primary metagenome ERZ507902 (study PRJEB26167, sample SAMN06115491) | human gut metagenome | host: Homo sapiens | place: China:Gansu | collected 2015-04-23 | study...
TTGGCTATGTGCTTGGCGCCACCGCCCGCACTTCGGGACTTTCACCCTGTAGAGTTCGCTCATGCCGAGCGCACATACGAAAGGCCGATAACTTCGTTAAGAAGTCAGGCCTTTATACTTTTCCCAGAAAGTTCCACTGGAAGAACTGCAGCCTTAATAGAGGCAGAAAATTTTCTCCCTAGGAACCTCGAAAAATGAGGCTATGCTTTTTCTAAAAGCGTCTGAATTGAAGGCGGGTACTGTACAACACCCGATTCTTTATCTTTTAAAGTAATCCATTGATAAATAGGATCAATAAGCGAAGGAACTATTAGGGTCTTACCGTTTGATATGTCCAGCAGTTCTAAAGATTCCCATTTTTCAAGAGTTCTCTCTACAACTAATGGGTTGATCGCCATTATTTTCCCGATTAAAGCAGGCCCGGGAAGACTCACCGTTTCTATTTTTACCTCCTTGCTTCGGTTTTGATCTAATAGACCGAAGTTGGCCGCCCAGCTGCAAAGAAAAGCTTGAAGTCGATGCTCTGAATTAATAAGAGCTCTACAGGCAAAGACCATTCGATCTGAGATAGCACACATCTCAAAGTGTCTCGCAAGTTCGAACATCAATTCCGAGTCATCTTGAGCTGCCTCTCGGAGCCGCTGTGAACTGCATTCTATAATTTGAGAGGGACAGAGTGCGTAATAGCAGCCGGAACAAGGTCTCTGAGTAAAAAAATTCAAATTCCCGGCTGCGATATGGAGTGGCGGAGCAATTCCGATTCCCTGCGCCTCGAACCCTGCCGGATTAACCAGCGATCTAGCACTGAATCCCTTTAGGTTGATGCATAGTTTGTCAACACGAGCACCAATCTCAAACAACAGTTCCCCGGTTGTCAAATTCCTCTCGACACCCAATTCCCGGACTTTTTCAATGATTTTTGTGGATACTCTAGGGGCGATCCATGGAAATATCGGAAAGTGTTCAACCGACGGAAGGCCACGGGAAGGGAACTTTTCATAAAAATCAACAAGCAACTGATGCCAGTCAGGAGGGATTAAAGAAGAAACTACCATAACCTTCTCCGTTGAATCGGCAGCGATGTCTGCTGCCGATTCATTTTGATCGTTAGAAGAAATGCACCATGCCTAAGTGGCCTACATAACGATTTCCGCCCTTGTCTCCCTTAAGCAGACCGGTACCGTGTGCATAGGACATGACGGCATAAAGCATCGTGGCTTTGCTCAGGAAATAGTGATAGCCGACAGCCCCGACGTGACGATTGAAATGATTCGGTCCTTCACGTCCGGCATCTTTTCCTCTGACAAACTGGTATTGACCCAGAAGGTAACCGCCGAAAAGAGGATATTTATATCCGACGTAGAAAGAATTCATCTGGATGCCTTTACCGCTTTCTGCCGGAGTCAGGTCTGAACCGTAATCAACCATCGGACAGTTCCAGACATAACGCTGGTGCACTGAGTAGTTGTAGCCAAAATAAGCGGTACCAACCGGAAGTGTTACAGCTGTACCAAATTTAGCAGTAAACGGTTTTGCATCACCATGCCAGGGGCTCTTTGAACCGTAGTCCATACCCTCTGCGCCCATGACGAAGTTAACCTTTTCCGTCTTATAGCGTGCGGCAGCGTTCCAGTAATGATCGGAATCATGCCAAGGACCGTTATCATCGGCTTCGTTGGCGCCGTCGTCTCCGCTCAAAGAGTATTGAAGGCCTATCTCCCAATTAGCAATCTTAGGAGACAAATATAAGATGACATTGTCGCGCCAGCCCCACATATTAAATTGGGAAGCTTGTATGCCGGCGTCAAGGTAAGCACCTTCAAAAGGATCAACCTGCCACATCCAACCATACTCTCCGGAAGCAGAAGTAAAGGCAGAAGTTCGGCCGAAAGCCAACGTACCGAAGGTCTTACTTTCTAATCTAAGCAAACTTCCTCTGTTAAAGAGCTTCCCTTTAGATGCACCCGTGTCCGCATCAAAGCCTGATTCCAGAAGGAAGGAAACGGATAAGTCGTTGTTGATTTCTTCTCTTCCGGTCAAACCCCAGCGGGAGCCTGCGTAGGTTCCGGAATCCATGGAAACAACGGTATCGTGTCCCTTGCTTTTCTGAACTTTAACTCCTAAGTCAACCGCTCCGAAAAGCGTGACTTGCCCGGCTAATGCACAGGAAGCAAAAGTACTGAGTAAAGCTGTGCAAAGAATCGACGTAGTTTTCTTCATATCGCCTCCCCTTATTTAACCTTGAAATCAAGGTAATGGCACTGGTTGCAGTAGCTGACCGCAGGCTCATGCTGTCTGTGGCAAGCTGCACAGTCATTGTTATGAGGGGCATTGTGAGGATTCATGGGTTTGACATCCTTGGTCTTTTCAATCAGCGCGGCTTTGTTATGGCAGACGACACACTGGGTTTCAGTAGGCAAATCATTCTTCATCGGGTTATCGCCATGGCAAGCGGGACACGGTACTCCCTTAGCCGCGTGCATATCGGCACCCATTTGAGGTTTTTCAGCAGCATAAATAGAAGCAGAGAGTGCAAGGCTCAGAACTAAAGTAAATAATCGGAGTGTTTTCATGATGTTCTCTTCGGGATGATCTGTTGTAATAGCGATGAACAGAGGATTAACAACCTTTGAAGGCTGCTGCAGTCCTTGCCGCAGTACGTCCGAAAATCATGCAGTCTGCGACCGCGACTGTTCCGAGACGGACCATACCGTGGACGCCGCCTGTAACCTCACCGGCGGCATAAAGACCGGCGATAGGTTTACCGTCGACATCGACGACTTGAGCCTTATCGTTAATTTCAAGTCCGCCCATCGTATGGTGGACTCGAGGCCAAAGACGTACAGCATAGAAAGGTCCCTTGTCATTTGGCAGAGAATCAGGAAAGAACTTGCATCCCAAGTCAGGATCTTGTTTGTTTTTGAGGAATCTGTTCATACGCTCGTTCTGCTTTTCCAGAGCCTCATACGGAATATGGTAGAAGTCGGCCATCTGTTTAAGAGTGTCAAACTTCCCGATGACGCCGTTCTTAATAGAGGTTTCAAGCATTTCAGCGTTCATCGTCTTAGGAACTTGGTTTTTAACATTAGCCGCCCCTGCATAAATCAACGCAGGGTGACCTAAGGCTACGATCGCATCCGCTCTCTCTTTTCTATTACCTGTTTCTTTAAAGAAACGTTTTCCCGTCTTTATATCGACCATACAGCCGTAGCCGACCAAAGACTCTACGAACAGAGGTGCTTTGCCGAAACCTTTTTCGTCAGGGCTTGTCCATGGACCGAGCTGAATCCAGTCCATGTGGATAGTGTTGGCTCCTTTTCTCTGAGCCAAACGGATCATTTCACCTGTAGCTCCGGCATGGTTGGTCGAGCCGAAAGCCTTCGTCAGTCTCGGATCATGGCTCATGCGCATCTGCACATTCTGGCTAAAACCGCCTGAAGCAATTAACACGCCGTGAATAGAACGAATATTTTCGAAGCCGGTTCCTTTGCCCTTTTCGTTTCGGTAATGAGTTTCAACACGCACTCCGAGGACGCAGCCTTTTTCATTAGTGATGAGATCTACTACTTTGGTGTTCAGGCGAATAGGAATATTGAATTCCTTGCATTTAGCCAGCATGGGGTTTATAAATCCCGCGCCGCACTTCTCTTCCACTCCGTGACTCCGTTTTACGGAATGGCCGCCGTGATAATAGACTGATGAAAAGTGAACTCCGATCTCGTTCTTGAGCCATTCGTAGTTAGCCACGGACTCATCGGCAATTTTTCTGGCCAGCTCGGGATGGTTAATGTGGCCGCCGTGATGCATGATGTCTTTGAACATCAAATCAGGGTTGTCCTCGATACCCAGTTTTTTCTGCATATCGGTTCCCGCCGCAGAAATAGCGCCGCCGTTAATAATTGAGTTTCCGCCCGGAGTCGGCATCTTTTCAACAACCAGGATATTCTTCATACCCTGGTAATGAGCTTCCAGAGCTCCTGCTAGTCCGGCAAAACCTGTACCGACAATCAAGAAATCTACCATTTTGTCCCAATGAATTGCATTGTCTTCAGAAGCCAGCACCTTTGTGCTTAACCCTGAAGTTACAAGGCCGGCAGCAGAAGCTGCAAAAAAACGGCGGCGACTGAGATTTATCGTCATACCTTCCTCCTATCGTTAAAAAATTCTTAAATCGACAGGGAAAGTGTATGAACGGTACTGATTTTCGAGAATTGGGAAAAAAGGCTCTCTAGAACTCTATTTTCGAAAGAGAATTTTTCTATTTTTGAAAAACTATAAAAGACGAGGAACCTTCTCGACGTCTACCAAGGTTTTTTCCGTTTCTGCTAAGAGCCAGCTTCTGAACCATTGATGGGCAGGATCTTTTCCTCTTGGTTCATACCACACCATGGTGTAGGGATAAGTCGGCAGCTCTTTAGGACGTCCAAGAATTTCTATCGGCATGATCTCTGACATACGAACGGCAGTCTGAAGAGGTATAACCGTGGTTTCCTCCCCGTTTAAAAAATATGGAACGCTCGTAAAAAACGGGGAAAAGAATTTAGTGTCAAACGGACAGCTGCTCACATCCTCTGAAAAAACGCCGAGATATGTATTTTCCTCGTTACGAACCGGAACAGTTGGCTGAACAACGAGATTAGCTTGAAGTTCCTTCTCCTTCAGCCGCTCACCTCTTCTCGCCCTCGTAGCAAGCAAACTATCTACTCTTGCTACATATACAAAGCTGTCTCGAGTTAACGCTTGCTTTTTGAAACCTGCAAAAACGTCTGACAACGGGTAGAAGACAAAATCCAGAGAACCTTGCCGTAAGTGCGTGTAAAAATCATAAGAATAATTCTTGAAATGGATTTTCACGCCGGGCGCAACCTCTTTTAGCTTAGGCAAAAGAGGTGCAAATATGGCGATGATGTCAATGTCTAAGCAGCCAATAACAAATGTGCGTTCTAAGGTCTCCGGAGAAAAAGCTGCGTTTTCGTGAAGCAATTCAATATCTTTGATGATGGTTAAGACTTTAGGATACAGTTCATTGGCAAGTTGAGTTGGAAAGAGTCCTTGATTAGAGCGAAAGAAAAGTTCGCCGCCGAAAGTATCTCTCATCTTTGTCAGCAGTCTGCTTGCCTTGGAAACAGACATCGGGTAACGCCCTGCAGCCTCCGACAAACTTTGATTTTCATATATCAGCTTAAAAAGCCTCAATTGATCTGTATCGAGAAACATAACCACCCCTAGGACTCTATTGGTCTTTTAATAACTATGGATTTTCTTCAGATTTTAATGGCTTGGGAGAAGATTCCTGCTCTTTATAAGAAAGCAAACATCAAAAAGATTTATTTTTTTGTTATCCAGGTAAGTGCGCGTCTAAGTCATTGTCGGAGAGTCGTGCCTTATGAAATGGTTTGGCAAAGCCGAAACTTTCGGCTCCATCACCTATAATTGACACATTTTCCAGCTTCTTTAACTAAAGAACTCTCATGAGAGAAACATACGATCCGGCGGAAGTTGAATCCGTCCAGCAAGCCCACTGGCGTGCTAAAGATATCTACCGCGCCGTCGAACACGCACTCGACGCTAACGGTAACGAAAAACCGAAATTCTATGTTTGCCCGATGCTTCCGTACCCAAGCGGAAAACTGCATATGGGTCACGTTCGCAACTACACCTTAAATGACGTCCTCTACCGCTATTTGCGTATGCGCGGCATGAACGTCATGACCCCGATGGGCTGGGACTCCTTCGGCCTGCCGGCTGAAAACGCTGCCATCGCTAAAAAAGTGGCACCGGCCAAATGGACGTACGCCAACATCGCCGACATGAAGGCTCAGATGGAGCCGCTCGGCCTCGCCTTCGACTGGTCTCGCGAAGTCACGACCTGCAAGCCCGACTACTACCGCTGGAATCAGTGGATGTTCCTGAAAATGCTCGAAAAAGGCGTTGCCTACCGCAAGACCCAGACAGTGAACTGGGACCCGGTCGACCACACCGTTTTGGCCAACGAACAGGTGATTGAAGGACGCGGCTGGCGAAGCGGCGCCATCGTTGAAAAACGTGAGATTCCCGGTTACTACCTCGGAATTACTCAGTACGCAGAAGAACTTCTGAAAGACCTCGACCAGCTTCAGGGCTGGCCCGAACAGGTCCGCCGTATGCAGGAACACTGGATCGGCAAGTCATACGGTGTCAACCTTGCCTTCCCGTACGAACTCGACGGTGAAAAGAAACAACTTCGTGTTTACACGACACGTCCTGACACGATCATGGGCGTCACGTTCGCTGCCATCGCTGCCGAGCATCCGCTTGCGCTCCGTTTGGCAAAAGACAAACCCGAACTTCAGGCCTTCATCGATGAATGCCGCAAAGGCTCCGTTTCCGAAGCCGATATGGCCACAATGGAGAAGAAAGGCGTTCCGACAGGCTTCTGCGTCAAGCATCCGCTCACCGGCGCCGACGTTCCCGTTTGGATCGGCAACTATGTATTAATGACCTATGGTGAAGGCGCTGTGATGGGCGTTCCGGCTCATGACGAACGCGATTTCGCTTTCGCCCTCAAGTATGGCCTGCCTATCAAACAAGTCATCGGCAAAAAAGGCGAAGTCTTCGATGACAAAGTTTGGCACGAATGGTACGGCGAAAAAGAAGGCACCTTCTGCGTCAATTCCGGCAAATATGACGGAATGGATTTCGAACAGGCTCGCGACGCCGTCGCTAAAGACCTGGAAGCTCTCGGCTTAGGCAAACTTCAGGTTCAGTATCGTCTGCGTGACTGGAGTATTTCCCGTCAGCGTTACTGGGGCACACCGATCCCGATGATCAACTGCCCGCACTGCGGCCCGGTTCCCGTTCCTGAAAAAGACCTGCCTGTCATCCTGCCCGAAGACTTAATCCCGGACGGCTCTGGCAACCCCTTGAATCAGGACGAAGCCTTCCTTAACTGCAAGTGTCCGAAGTGCGGCGGAGACGCTAAACGCGAAACCGACACGATGGACACCTTCGTCGATTCCAGCTGGTATTACATGCGCTATTGCTCGCCCGACTGTGAAACTTCCATGGTCGACGAACGCAATGACTACTGGATGGCTATGGACCAGTATATCGGCGGTATCGAACACGCCGTGCTTCACCTGCTCTACGCCCGCTTCTGGACCAAAGTCATGCGCGACTTGGGCCTCGTCAAATTTGACGAACCCTTCAAGCGCCTCTTCACTCAGGGCATGCTCACGGCTGAATGCTTCTACCGCGAACTCCCCGACGGAAGAAAACGTTGGTTCTACCCGAGCGAACTCGATATCGTTTATGACGCCAAGGGCAGAATCGAGAAGATCACTGCAAAGGAAGACGGTCTGCCCGTCAAATCTGGCGGCATCGAAAAGATGTCCAAGTCGAAGAACAACGTTGTGGAACCGTCTGCCATCATCGGCAAGTTCGGTGCCGACACTGCCCGCGCGTTCGTGATGTTTGCAGGACCTCCCGACCAGAGCGCAGCCTGGAGCAATTCTGGAGCCGAAGGTACGTTCCGCTTCATGAGAAGGCTCTGGAACTTCGGATTCACACATCAGGATGTCATTAAAGAAAATGTCAAACTGGATGTCGCCAAACTGAATCATGAAGAAAAGGCTGTTCGCCGCGATATTTACACGGCGCTCAAACAGGCTGAATTCGACTTAGACCGCATGCAGTACAACACCGTTGTCTCGGCTGCCATGAAGATGCTCAATTCCCTTGATACCCTCAAGGACAACACATCCGAAGGCACACGCGCCGTGATCAACGAAGGCATGTCCATCCTGCTTCGCACGCTCTACCCGATCGCTCCGCACATCACGGCTCAGCTTTTCGAAGACCTGGGCTACGATCAGCGTTTCAGCACTTCCATCGTCGACGCTCCCTGGCCGAAGATTGACGCTCAGGCTATGGTTGCCGATGAAGTGAAGTATGTAATTCAGATTAACGGCAAACTGCGCGGAGAAATCAACGTTCCGGCCGAAACCCCGAAATCTGAAATCGAGGCAGCCGCTCTGGCCAACCCCGACGCACAGCGATTCATTGACGGCAAACCTGTCCGCAAGATCATTGTTGTGCCCAAGAAATTGGTCAACATTGTGGTCTGATAAGGCTTAATGCCTCAGGTCCTCCGGGACCTGAGGTTTCATTCTTTTAGTTTTATTTGTGCATATGAATTACAAAGGACTGACTCGCCGCAGTTTCATTCTCGGGCTTTCGGCCCTCGGCCTGACAGGCTGCGGATGGCATCTGCGCGGCAAGCAAAACGTTCCTTTCAAGACAATCTACATTGCTCTTGGCGAGAACTCTGCGGTTCGGGCAACTATTCGCCGTAACCTTGAAGCCCAAACAGAAGTCAAGGTGGTCAATGACCGCAAGGAAGCCGAAGCGATTTTTGAGCTGCTCGGACAGTCCCGCGGTTCTAACGTCTTGGCTTACAACACAGACGGCCGAGCCCGTATCTACAGCCTGCGCTTAACGAATACATTCAGAGTCGTTCTGCAGAACGGCGTCGAACTTCTGCCGACCACTACTGTGAGCGCTACCCGCGAATTGATTCGCGATGAAAGTGACGAAAACGGCAGAGCAAATCAGGAAAGACTGCTTTACGAAGAAATGGAACAGTCTTGTATCCATCAAATGGTCAGCCGTATGACCCACATCTCCGAAGAAGCTGTCCAAAAAGGTATGCATGAGCTGGAGTAGTCTTCTTGCGCAAAAATTAAGGCCCGACGAAAACGGTAATCTTCCTCGGCTTTGGTTTTTATTGGGCTCGGAACCCCTGCTGGCCATCGAGGCTCAGGATGCTATCCGAGCCGCTGCTTTTAAAGCAGGTTATTCCGAACGCAAATCTTTTGTTTTTGAAGGCAACGCCGATTACTCGCCTCTTTACGAGGCACTCGGCGACCAGAGCCTTTTCGGCGAAAAAAATCTGATTGAGGTTGTTTTCCCCAGAGCAACGATCGGTAAAAACGGTCCTGCGGCTGTGGAAGCTGTTATTGAGCACGCCGACGAAGACAAGATGGTCGTTGTCTCGCTCTTTGATTACGATTGGACCGCAACGAAAAAAGACTGGTTCAATCACCTCATGAAGTCGTCGGTTTGTATCCGCACGGATCCGATTGACCGTAACGCCCTGCCGCGCTGGATTACGGAGCGTGCCAAAGAGAAAAACGGCCAAACGCTCACGCCTGAAGCCGCAAATCTCATCGCTGAAAGAACCGAAGGGAATCTTTTGGCGACGTCTCAGGAAATTCAGAAACTCGCCCTGCTCGTCAACAAGCCGGAAATTGATGTCAGCGATGTACTCGACGCCGTTTCCGACGTTTCTCGTTTTGATCAGGAATCGCTATTTCTTGCGATGCTTGAAGGCGATGCCGGACAGGTGTCCAAAATTATCGATTCCCTGCAAGGGGAAAACGTTCAAATTCCTTCTTTTCTCTGGATGCTGACGGATGTCGTTCGCAACCTGCTTTTGCTTAATCGAGGATTTGCCGTCAGAACATTCGGACTCTCAGAGGCCCATCGCAGTGCGCTCAACCGCGCATCTCGCCGTGCCAATCCTAAACTCCTTGAATTGATGCTTCATCGCCTAAGCGATGTAGATCGTATGAGTAAGGGACTCTTTGTCGAAAGCAGTGACGGAGACGCCTGGCAGGAATTAAAGGCTGTCTGTCTCATGCTCTCACTAAAAAGGAAGTAATAATCTATGGTATCTACGAACGTCAGCCAAACGGCTCACGACAAAATCGCCGTCATCGGCAAAAAGGCACGCGCTGCTTCTTTGATCATGGCTAAAGCCTCCTCCAAACAGAAAAACAATGTTCTTCTGACTTTGACGGATTTGCTCGGCAAGAATCTAGAAGATCTTTTAAAGGCAAATAACCTGGACATCGTCGAGGCAGAAAAGAATGGTCTTTCTAAAGCCTTTATTGATCGTCTGACCATTTCTGTAGACACCGTTGCCCAGATGGCTGCCGGACTTCGTCAGATCGCCTCTTTGAGAGACCCGATCGGCGAAATCACCGATGTTCGTCCGCAGCCGAGCGGCATTGAAGTCGGCAAAATGCGCGTGCCCCTCGGCGTGGTTGCCATTATTTACGAGTCCCGCCCGAACGTCACAATTGATGCAGCTGCCCTTTGTTTGAAGAGCGGCAACGCTGCCGTGCTCCGCGGAGGCTCCGATGCCAAACATTCCAACGCTTTCTTAGCAGGCCTTATTCAGCAGGCACTCTCGGAAAACAGCATTACCTCCGACGCAGTTCAGATCATCACGGACCCAGACCGCGAGTTGGTAGGCGAATTGATTACCGCCCGCGAATACATCGATGTGTTGATTCCCCGCGGCGGCAAGGGCTTGATTTCCCGCTTGATGCAGGAAGCAACCGTTCCGATGATCAAGCATCTCGAAGGCATCTGCCATACCTACGTGGATGAAAGCGCCGATATCGATATGGCAGTCGCCGTCTGCGACAATGCCAAAACCCAGCGTTATTCTCCCTGCAACGCTATGGAGACGCTGCTCGTTAACCGCGAAATTGCCGGCAGCTTCCTGCCTAAGATCGGAGCTATTTACTTTAGGAAAGGCGTAGAACTTCGCTGCGATCCGGCTTCCAAAGCCATTCTGGAAAATTTCGGTCCGGTCAAAGACGCAACAGAAGCTGATTGGTCTGAAGAATACAACGCCCCTGTTCTTTCAGTAAAAATCGTTGCTTCTCTGGAAGAAGCCATTGACCATATCAATACATACGGCTCTCACCATACGGACGCTATCATTACGAACAATCTTGAGCACTCCGAGAGATTCCTTCGTGAAGTCGATTCTTCTTCCGTCATGGTCAATACTTCAACTCGCTTTGCAGACGGTTTTGAATACGGTTTGGGTGCCGAGATCGGCATCTCTACAGACAAAATCCATGCTAGAGGTCCGGTGGGATTAGAAGGCTTAACCAGTCAAAAATACGTTGTTTTCGGACACGGAAAACTGCGTAAGTAAGACCGCCCTTCTCGTAAACCATCTTACGGCCGCAGGCTGAAAAGCATACAATGCAAATCAAATAAAGAAGGAATTTTTTGTGAACCCATTGCTTAAACCTTTTTACGCAGTCGTTCCTCTCTCCTTAGAAGAGCTCTTCGCTGAGGAACTCAAAAAGCTCGGTATTGAAAAATTCCGTTTAGAGAAAGGCGGCTGCTGGTTCGGCGCAGAAATGAGCCAAATGATGCAGGTCAACCTTTGGACACGTTACGCCTCAAGAATTCTCTTGAAAGTTGCCGAAGGCCCCTACCGCACGGAAGAAGATATCTATAAATTAGCGAAATCCTTCCGCTGGGAGCAGTATTTCACGCCTGAAAATACCTTCAAGATTGAACTTTCTTCTCGTCGCTCACCGCTCAAAAGCGTCGCTTTTACTGCGCTTCGCGTCAAAGACGCCGTCTGCGACTACTTCCGCGAAACAGACGGTCAGCGCCCCGACGTTGAAAAGCACGACCCGGACATCCGCATTTACGTCCATTTAACGGATAAGAACTGCATTATTTATTTAGACACGTCCGGCGAGTCTCTCTTTAAACGCGGCTGGCGTGAAGCCAAAGGCGAAGCCCCGCTCAAGGAAAATCTTGCGGCAGGTCTTCTCGGACTGGCCAGCTGGACGCCGGACAAGCCGCTGCAGGATCCTTTCTGCGGTTCGGGCACGATCATCATTGAAGCCGCCACGATTGCTTGCAATATGGCTCCGGGTCTGAACCGCCGCTTCGGCTTTGAGCGCTTCCGCGGATTTGATTCCACAGCTTGGCAGCGCATCAAGAAAGAAGCCCGTAGGGTGGTGAATTTTGATGTTCCGGTGAATTTGGCCGGAAGCGACATCTCGACATTAATCGTCGACCGTGCTCAGAAGAATGCCGTCTTAGCCGGTATTTCTCAGTGGGTCAACGAAGGCAAGGTTCGCTTCACCGCCTGTGACGCCCGTGAAGTACAGCCTTCCTCTGAAACGCCGGGTTTGATCGTGACCAACCCGCCGTACGGTGAGCAATCCAATCCGAAATCTGCCAGCGTTGCTTCCATGATGAAGAACGTGGCCGATAACCTGAAACGCAATTTTGCAGGCTGGACGGTTTGGATGCTCACGAGCGACCGTGAGCTGACTCGTCAGATGCGGCTCAAAGAGTCTAAAAAAATCGTTTTCTTCAACGGCCCCCTCGAGTGCCGTTTCTTCCGCTTCGCCATGACAGCGGGATCCAACCGAAAGGAAGATGTCTCTCAAAAGGAAACTTCTTCTGATTAATAAATCATCGAGGATAACCTCAACAAGGAAAATAAGATGGACACTAAAGATTTTGATGTAGTAGCCATGAGAACCGATCTTCATCAGATCCCGGAACTCGGCTTCAACGAACACAAGACCAGTGACTACGTCGCTGCCAAACTGAAGGAAATGGGTCTTGAACCGATCCGCGGCATCGGCGGAACCGGTGTCGTTGCCTACATTGACGGTACAGAACCCGGACCCACAGTCATGCTTCGCGCCGATATGGACGCTCTTCCTTTTGTCATCGACGGAAAGGATGCCTGCATCCACGCCTGCGGCCATGACTCTCACACAGCCATGGTTCTGGCCACTGCCGCCAAACTGATCGGCCACGTTAAAAAAGGCCGCGTGAAACTCTTCTTCCAGCCTGCTGAAGAAACCCTCTTCGGTGCTCTGAAGTCTTATGAAGACGGTGTTTTGGATGACGTCGACTACGCTTTCGGCGCTCACGTTCGTCCGATCCAGGACATTCCTGACGGCACGGTCTGCGCTGCTGTTCGCCATACTTCCAGCACATTCTGCATCGTCGAACTCAAGGGCAAAGTCGCCCACGGTTCTCGTCCGCACCTCGGCGCCAGCGTTGTCGAAGCAGCTGTTCTCGCAACCAATGCCGTGAACTCCATCTGGGTCAACCCGAACAAGGCTTGGTCCGCTAAGGTCACTTCCATTAACTGCGCTTCCACAGCAACCAACATTATCCCGGACAAAGGCAAGATGATTCTTGACATCCGCGCCCAGGATAATGGAACCATGACCGAACTGCTTGAAAAACTCAAGACAGCGATCACCAATGCATGTGCATGTGTCAACGTTACCTGCGAAATCACATTCCCGGGCGGCGTCATTCCGGCTGCCGTATACGACGAAGACTTAGTCGACCAAGTCCGCAAGACCATCGGTGAAGTACTCGGTGAAGACAAAGTTGCTAAAGACTGCGGTGGCGGCGGAGAAGACTTCCACTACTTCAAACAGAAGAAACCTGAACTTCACGCTGCATACATTGGCGTCGGCACCGGCGTTACACCTGGCCTGCATGATCCGCGCATGACCATGAACCCCGAATCTCTGAGAAACGGTGTCAAGGTTTTGGAAAAACTGATTCTTAACGTTGTCGGCTAATCCGAGCAACAGGTAGGATTCGGAAGGAGGCTTCAGCCTCCTTTCCTTTTAGGAGCGTTTGACGCTTCGGACCGAGAAGGAGAACCTTTCAGCCATGTGGAAAGATTCCGAAGCGACGATCGAGAGGCCTCTCGAGTCGTAATAGTTTCTAATGATTCTAAGCGACGGGCTGTTCTCAGGAACATGGAAAATATCCGAGACTTCTTTGGGCATCGTTGTCGCTGAAAACGCCTGCTTCACTTCCACGCATTCCTGCCCTGTCACTTCTTCTGCCAAAGTAATAATGAGGTCCTCGGATCGTTTTTTAATCATATCCAGCACTTCCAAGGCATTCGGATAGATATAAACGTAGGTGACGACCACCGCTTCCGGATGGCGTTCTGATGCTACGCGAATATTCTTGAATCGAATCACTTCCTCACCGGGAATAAGTCCCAGGCGGTCAGCAGTTTCTTCATTGAGAACGAGACGTTCTACGTTTTGAATATGTCGAGGATAGAGATTGCCGTAATGGTCGATTCTTCGAATATCGTTGTATTCATTTAAGAATCGGCCGGTACGTGTTCTTGCTTTTACACGTGTTCCGACGTGTGCCTTGCGTTCAAACAATCCTTGCTGAGAAAGGTACGCCAGCGCTTTGCGCATGGTATCCCTGCTCACATTAAATTGTTTAGCAAGTTCAATTTCTCCGGGGATGATCGAGCCAACTGGCCATTTACCTAAAGAAACTTGGAGCGAGATTTCTTCTGCAACCTTGTGCCAAATTTTCTTTTGCATAGATTAATTGTCGGTATCAAAAGCTACAAATAGATTGTACCGATACCGTCTTTAAGAATGCAAAATTTTTAAGGACTAAAACCATCTGAAAGGCTTAATCCTCTTGGCTGACAAGATTTTTAGAACTTATGCAGCCGCTTGAAATGCCACTTGCAGCCAGCCAGTGAGACCGGCTGCTCCTGCAACCACAAAGATTAAAAAGCAAACAAAAGTGATCTTTCCTATTCTTCTCCTCGTAAATAGGTATATCAGCCAACAAAGAATGACTAGGCTAAAAGCCGCCCACAAATAGGTGATGAAATCAACCATGACCGGATCCTCCGGTCAGCTAATATATCCACGCACTATTGCGGAATGCGCAAAATCTCTCCGAAATAAGTACTCAAAAACAAACTAAAGATTTAGCGATACGATTTGGTTTTACCGATCTAGGTAAGGAATGACTTTTCCATGACTATTTCACGGTAGGTCTTTCCGCCAATCTCAACATCGTTCTCTACCATTATCCGGAAGCCTCTGCGTTTGTAGAGTTCAATGGCAATCTCGCTCTCCGAAAACGTCGATAACCACGCTTTTTGAAAGTCGTTTTCTTGGATGTATTCCATTGCGGCTTCAAACAAAAATTTTCCGAGATTGTTTTCTCTCCAGTCAGGTCTGACAGAAAACCATCGGAGCTGCGCAGTGTCTCCTCGATCCACAACGCCGATTGTGCCGACTAGTCCCTGCTCGTCTTCAACCATCCAAATTCGATTCAGAGGTTTAGGATCAATGACGTACTCTGCAAAAGTTTCTGCAACGTAGCCTTCAAAGGCGATCGGATAGTCGAAATCTGAATGCCCGTAGATTCCGGAAAACTCAATCAGCCTGCCAAGGTCACCTGCTTTTAATTCATGCCTCAGAGTAAGTCCGGGAACGTCAAAAATTTCCATGATTTCGAAAAAGAAAAAGCCGCAGAAACTTCAATTGTAACTGCGGCAGGAGGATCAAAGCGGTATTTGTTACACCGCTTTCTTCCTTATTTCATCACGGTCGGAGCCTGATATTCATATTCCTTCTTCAGGATTTCCATCTTGTAGAGCTTCTTCAAGCCTTCATAGAAGGAAGCTTCATCGGCTCTGGACTGAGCTGTAAGGGCTTCTCCACGAATTTCATCGACTTGGCTGTCATCAGCTGCAGGCATCTTGCTGGATTCAACATAGCTGATCACATAAGCACCGTCAGGAACCGTCGTACCCGTGAAAGCAGGAAGACTCTTAGCAGGAACTGCCATTTCAGCCTGGATCAAGGGCATTGACTGAGACTGAGGATTAATGCGGGAAACAGTCAGCTCGTGACCGAAACCTTCCAAATCCTTCTTAGCCTTAAGCTCAGCTAGCTTAGCTTCACCGGCTTTCTTAGCCAAGGCAGAAGCCTGTTCCAGTTCAAGCTGGTCCTTGATATCGCCCTTTACTTCGTCAAAGGACTTAATGTGAGCCGGAGTGTGTTTAACGATACGGGCAGAAACCAGTGTGTTGGCAGCAACTTCAACGGCCTGTGTATTTCTCTTTTCCTGGAGGCAGTCCGGAGAGAACAGGTCTTCAATGACGCGCTTCGTGATGTACTGAGCATCCGGAGATGTCTTCGGCAGACCGGACTGAGTCAGACCGTCAAGCGTATGAAGTGTCAGACCGTATTTTTCAACTGCAGGATCTAAGCTGTCGCTCTGTTCGTAGACCATGTTGGTAAAGCCGTCAGCATTTTCAGCAAACATGGACTGACGGTGCTGATCCTGCCAGAATTTGAGAATTTCACTGCGGACTTCTTCAAACGAACGAACGTGAGCTGGATTGATGTCGGTCACATGGATGATGTGATAACCGAATTCGGTTTTAACCGGTCCGACGATTTCGTCTTTCTTAGCCTCGAAAACGGCTTTGTCGAATTCAGGAACCATCTGGCCCTGAGTGAAGAAATCGAGATCGCCGCCGCTTTCCGCTGTTCCGGGGTCGGCAGAGTTTTCTTTGGCTAACTGAGCAAACTTGGAAGGATCGGCTTTGACTTCGACAAGAATCTTTTCTGCTTTAGCTTTGGCATCCTGGTCAGCCTTGACTTTATCTGCTTCGTTGGCATCCGGAGCGATCAAGATGTGAGCTGCGCGTCTGGATTCTTCAACCTCATATTTCTTACGGTTCTGTTCGTAGAAATCTTTCAGTTCCTGCTCAGAAGGTTCAGCAGTCATCTTGACGGTTTCAGGAGACATCACAACGAACTGAATATTCAAGGATTCAGGAGCGCGATAGTCGTCCTTGTGTTCGTCGTAGTATTTCTTGATCTGTTCTTCAGAAACCTTGACGTCTTTCATATAGGAGGAGGGATCAAAGCTCATCGTGCGAACGACGCGGGTTTCGCGAAGAATGTCGTTTAACAGGGCAACCGTCTTCTTAGGAACAAAGGTTGTCTGAGCGACGGAATTCACCAGCATGTCCTGAACGAGGTCTCTTCTCAGTTCATAAACAAACTGCTGGTCGCTCTTGCCGCGGGCGGCAAGATAGTTTTCATACAGCTCAGGAGAGAACTGGCCGTCTTTCTTGAAAGCGTCTGCGTTCTTAATCACATTGATGGCATCAGCTTCGCTCACATTCATATAGTGGTGAACCATCTGTGCCTGGAGAGCGCGTCTCGTTGCAATGTTCTGCAGGATTGCTGCATTAGCTTCCTGTGTTTCGAAGATGCTCGGATCAACGGCACCTCCTTCCTGCTGGCGCATGCGTTCAATATATTCGCGTTTCTGGTAATCGAATTCTTCAGGCTGAATACCTTTACCGTCAACTTTGGCGATTGCATTTGCATCCGGATTCAAACGGCTGTAGCCATTGATACCGATAAAGACGAATGCAGGAATAATCAGAATCATGGCGATAAGCATCAGCCAACGTTTCTGGTTTCTAAAAGATTGGAACATTATGATCCTCAAGCTCTTAGCGAGCGATTCTTATTGGAATACAAAACAAAGGTCTAATTTTACCTTCCGCGGCAAATTTTGAGTGAAAGTTCACGTCAAAAACCTTGAATCTTGGTTAACTTTTGGAAATTTGCAGCACGTACGCACAAAGTTTCCTGTCTCCGTCATGCTCCAAGTTAAGAAAAACTGATTTGAGTTGGACCTCAAAAATATTTTTTCCCGCAAAATCAGTCTACTGATAATTTTCGATGTAACAGAACGCAAAAAATTCCGATTTCGAGTTGCACGAATTTTTAATCTATGTAGAATTCGTTTCACTTCGATGACGCGCGAGCGTTTGAAAAGAAGGAGTGGTAGTTCAGTTGGTTAGAATACCGGCCTGTCACGCCGGGGGTCGCGGGTTCGAGTCCCGTCCACTCCGCCAAACTCTGGTCTCATATTGTTTTATGCAATATGAGATTTTTTGTTTTCTATTTATTTTCAAATAATTGCTGTCTCACTCAGTTTCATCACTTGCTACCCAAGAGCATATTTTTTAGTGTGCTCTTATGTGTGCACTCATTTTATAATGTTTAAACGCATTTTTAATTTTTATGTGTGCACTGAACATGCCTAAACGAGTGAAACCTTTAACAGATATCGAAGTTAAAAAGAAAACAGAAGACGGAATGTACGCTGTTGGCCTTGTTCCGGGTTTAAATCTTTACATCCGAAACGGTTTTAAACATTGGTACCTTCGTTACAACTACAACAAACAAAGCAAATCCATGTCTATCGGTGAGTATCCACTTTATTCTCTCAAAGAGGCACGAGAAAAAGCGACCGAATTACGAAAACTACTTAACCAAGGCATAGATCCGCAAGCTTATAGGGATGATGAGAGGCGCCGGCATCTTGAGCTAATTCAAAATGAAATCCTTAATTCGCTGACCTTCAAAAAAGCCGTAGAACAGTATATTGAGTTTAAGGATGGCTATGATCCGTTCCCTGACAGAGATCGGGATATGTACCTTGCTCGCATGAGAAAATATGTTTACCCGAGAATTGGAAACAAGCCGATCAAAAAGATTACTCAAGACGATATAGTTCAAGTGCTTTTTCCTTTATGGACGGAACAACACTCTTTAGCCAAAAAAGTTAGACAGGTCATCAATAAAACTTTCGTTTGGCACAAAGCTAAGGGCAATGTGGAAGTAAATCCCGTAGATAATCAAGTTCTTCTGCAACTTCTACCCAAGCTTCCAGAGCAAGAGATCAATCACCATGCAATGCTTCCCATCGAAGATATGCCTCGCTTTATGAAGTTGTTAAGAGAACAAAAAGCCGTGTCAGCAAGGTGTTTAGAATTTATGATCTTAACTGCCTCTAGGTCGGGGAATGCGCGATTGGCAGAGTGGAATGAGATTCATTGGGACAAAAAGCTATGGATTATTCCTGCCCGTAAGATGAAAGTTTCTAAAAATGGCGATCATGTTGTCCCCTTAAGTGATCAGGCATTTGAATTGTTAGAAAAGGTTAAAGCGTCAACCGTCCACAAAAATCGTTATATTTTTGTCAGTAGCTCAGGTCGTAGTAATTTCTCAGATGGAACTTTTCGCTCTCTTATCGCAAGAATGAATAAAAAAAATATTGCAAACGGTGGCGAACCATTTACCGATGAGAAAGAATTAGATAGCCAAGGGAATCCCTCTTTGGCAACTCCTCATGGTCTCGCCCGTGCTACTTTCCGTACTTGGGCGCAAAATGACGAGCTGGGAAACGATAAACGCTTTTCAGACCGTGTTGCAGAGCTTTGTCTTCATCATAACGTGTCCGACGCTTATCGGGGTGCCTATGAGAGAAATGAAGCCATGAAAAGCCGAACTGAGATGATGCAGGCATGGGCGGATTATTGCTACGGAGAAGAAAATGGGAAGAATAAATAAAACACAAATAATTAAATCTCGTGTCCGTTTGGACGAAATGCTTACCATTAAGGAAGCCTCCGAGTTAATGAGAGACGAAGTCTCAGGAACATCCAAAGAAAGTGACCAACGGTGCATCAACCTTATGAATAGAATTATCTTCCTGGCAAGTGAAGATGAAAAAGGCTTGTTCTTCCAGACTGAACATTTAAGGTTTGACCTCAATAAAGAAGATGCCTCTGCGACTAAGCTCCCTATTTGGTTTTATTACGATCTGTACTTAAAAAAGAAATTTGGAAGAAACCTGAAAGGCGCCACTCCGAAGATTTTTGAATATTATGAAAAATCTTTGCTCGAACTTGTCAAAAAAATCGTTATCGTGAGCCGAGCCGGTTTGCCAGTAGACACCATTGCTGAGTTATCTTACGAAGCATACAAAAAATTTTGGGTTCCGTTTAAATACCCATCTTCTTCCCACGCAATAAAAGGAGAAAAAACTCCATCCGTGGAAAAAATTGAAGATTTCTTTAAACAGAAAAATAACGCACTGCCGTCGGATAAGCAGATTAAAGTAATGACAATTCAAGCCATTCAAAGAGCTATTCGTCCCAAAGAATTTTGTCAAAATGGCATAAGCAAAAAGGTCAAAGAAAATAATGTAAATATTAGTAACAAGACTAATTTTTAAATTTGGTCTTCTCCACTTAGATGAGCACCCTGTATAGGGTGCATTTTTTTTATCTCGACAAAAGTGCGAACGCACTAGTAAGAACGCATGTAAAAAAGTGCGTACGCCTAAGAATTTTCCTGCATAAAAGCACGAACGGTGTTTCTTCCACTCGGCTTTAAGTTCAAAATGGAGATCATGGAAACACGGAATAAGGGATTGAAATTAAATGAATATTTTCGTTAGAGATAAAGAATTAGCTTCCATGCTTGCCGTCAGTCGCTCGACAATTTGGAGGTGGGCTAAAGAGAAAAAGTCTTTTCCTAAACCTCAAAAAATGAGCTCTGGAGTAACAGTTTGGAAAATAGAAGAAATCAACAACTGGATTAAGTCTAAGGAGGTGGAAACACAGAGAATTTAAAGCCGTAAAGATAAGGATAAGCAAATTCGGACGTTCTGTATCGAAATCGTGGCAGATGAAATACAGAACATTTCAACAATCAATACGGCTTACTCTGATTCTAAGTCAGTCTCGGTAGGCCGAAAAGGATTTTTCATTATATGACTGAATTTAATAGTAATTTTTTGCAAGCCGCAAAACAAATAAAAGCGCTTTCTGCGGAGGAGTTAGTCAACAGAACGTACCAAAACAGTCAAGCAGTTCGTTTTCGAGTTGCTGGAGATGGTTCGAACAAAAAATCGGGACAACTAACAGTTGATCAGAAAGGAACTCAAGCGCTCCTACATAACTTCCGCACGAATGAAAGCATAAGAACGAAAATTAGCCTTTCTTCTGAAAATCACGAACGGGCACCTTCAATAGATAAGGCTAGTTTCCGTAGGTTATTAAAAAAACTGTGGAAAGAAAGTCGTTCCTGCGATACTCATCCGTATTTAACTGCTAAGCGCTTATCTGCAACTAAGGTCTTTGGAATTAAATTAATAGAAGGCACAAAGTTTAATAGCCTTTACAAAAGTGTTTATGGCAAAGAGCTGTATTACCAAGATGGGAACTTTCTTCTTGTGCCCTTGCAAAACATTAAGGGTCAGCTTGTTGGACTTCAGCATATTGACTCGGGCTGTAAGAAATTATTTTTAAAAGGTCTAAAACTTAATGCCTGTTTTTGGCTGAGCCAGAAACTCGAAGATGAATGGGACGCTATCGGTATCGCAGAAGGTATGGCAACAGCGGCCAGTGTTGCTTATGTTCATAAAATACCTGTTTTCGCGGCTATGTCTTGCCATAAACTTGTCGCCGTTGCTAAGGTCGTTCGCAATAAATATCCGAAAGCCAAAATCGTCATTCTGAGCGATAAAGGAAATGGAGAAAAACAAGCGAAAGAAGCTGCCGAAGCGATCGGCGCCGGTCTTGCCGTTCCTAAATTTACTTCTGAACTTATCAAAAAATTTAAGAAGGTTACAGGAAGCAATGAAAAGCCCACAGATTTCAATGATCTATATATCGCCATGGGTGTACTAAAATGATTAAAACAATCAATAAAATCGCAAGTAAAAAAACTCGGATTCCTAAACCCGACGATGGAATTATTTTCGCTTTGAATCACCCTGTGTCTTCATCTGCGCCAATGGCTAAAGACGTATCGGAAATTGCTGAAGATATTTTTAAAATCATCACCAAGAGCATTGAATTTTCTTCCAAAGAAACGGCTCGTATGCTGGTACTGTATCTCATTATGACTTGGTTCATTGACTCTCTTCTCTACGTGGCTTACATTTTGATCCTCTCTAATAGTGCGGGATGTGGCAAATCTTCCTTGCTTGATACCCTCAAACCACTAGTTAATAATCCGTTCAAAGCCTCCTCAGCTACTTCCGCAGGGATAAGCGCTCTGATGACTTGTCGTCCGGGCACAACAATGCTCATTGATGAGTTTGATAACTCTTCCATAAAGGACAGTACTATGAGAGCTATTATCAACTCTGGCAATGATGCTGAGGGTGGAGAATCGCTTCGAGCTTCAAAAGATACGAAGGGCAACTACACAGGTTTTGAGACTAAGAACTCTTTTGGTCCCAAGATTTTTGCTGGACTATCTATTGATTATCCTGATACTTTCATAGATCGCTGTTTGACTATCAAACTCACAAAAGCAAAGAATCGTCTCGTAGTTAACCGCTATCAACGTAAGGCACTTGTCAACGAACAAATTCCCGTCGATTTAAAAAACTTGGCTGAACAGTGCTCTCAAAAATACCAAGATATTCTGTACAAGCTTAAACTTCCTGAAGAGTTTAGCAATCGCAAAGGAGATAAATTTCATCCGCTCTTTGCTCTACTGAAACTTTCTAAAAACGAAAAATTTAAAAAGGCGTGGTGCAAAAGCCTCTTTATTTATGCTAGAAGCTCTGAGTACAACGATAAACCTGTATGTAAGCAGGAAAGGTTTGTAAAACATGTCGCAGAACTTATTAAGCGCAACAACCATAAAGGAGAATATATTCTGACAGAGCAGTTGCTAAATTATTTGAACGCTGAACCTATCGAGGTTCGCAAAGACTTTGCGGCAATTGGTAGTCACTTTACGGCAAGACGAGTAGGATACCTGCTCGGGCTAGTCAAGATTAAGCCTGCGAAGATTCCTCCAACGAATGTTAGGGGTTATCGAACAGAAGACTTCTTCTAACAAAGAAAATAGAGCTCTCTTGAAAAAAGGGGGCTTTTTATGCTTGAGCGCTTTGAGCGCTTTAAGCGCTTCACTACAGCTTGCTGGAACGCTCGAGTAACAGTAAAAAAATAACAATATATAATAAATAATATAAATATATATTATTATTTTATTGTTAATTACGCTTGCGTGCTTGCAGGAAGCGCTAAAGCGCTCAAAGCGCTATTTATCGTGCTTTTATTCGTTTTTAAGGCTTTTTTACTTGTTATACAGAAAACCTACACATAATTCGAGACGCTAATCGGCCCGTCTCGCTGTACCTACTTCGTTTTTGACATTTTGACAGGCTCAATGACAATGCTTTTTAATTTCTCCTGCAACACTGCCAACTCCTTAGCTTGCTCAACAAGTTTTCTAGTAAAGTCATCATTCATCTTCTGTTTTTCAACGGCATATTCTTTTATCTGATTTTTTAATTCAGCTATTTCATTACGGAGGGTTTCAATAACTTGTTCGTTACTGTCGAGCTGTTTCAAGGCGTCAGCACGATCTTTCTCAGCAACCTCTACGTAAGCCTGAGATTCTTTGAACTTATCGGATAAAACCTTATTCAAAGTGGGGCCAAGGACATTCAGAACAGATTCGAGAAAAGCTTCTTTAATCTCGTCCTTTCTGAACGCTGTTAAAGGGTCTTTGCGGTTGTCCTCTTCGGCTTTATGTTCCTTCCAAGCATTCAGCAGTTTGGAATAGAACGGATAACGTCCACACTGAAAGTAATTTTTTACTGCACGAATAGAAGACGGCTTCCCGTACTTTTCGAAATAGGTATCGAAAAATTCAAACACCATCGTTTCATTTGGCAAATCAGGTTTCATCTATTGACTTCCTTAAGGGGTTATTGATGAAACGAGCATAAAGCGAATATTCAAGGGTTTCAACCTATATATCGAAAAAGCTGTACAGCCTTTTATATCTATAACCGGCGCCAAACCTAACGCCACAAAACGCTAAAAGGCAGCTCAGGAGCGTTACTTAACTATGCCCTTGTATGTTGACTTGCTTCTTGTCTATACCCCCTCAAATCGCTTGTATTTCAGCCCTTAGCCACTGTTAATTTTATGTTAGTAATTTGAAAAGGACTGATTAACATGAACTCTTATCTGTTTGATATCAAAGACACGGAAACGTTGCATTTTGCAAAAATTCACACCACGAAACACACCACTCGCCTTTTAGTGGTAGGAGACGAAAAGTATCCGTGTTTTAACATCGCGGATTCCCGCCAAAAACTCTTTCTCGTATATGCCCAGCCAATAAATGACAACAAGTTAATAGAAAACGGCAACAAGGCTGGTTTCGATGTGGTTGAGATTTTAGACTTCTCCTCCCTAGTGCCTATTGTCAAAGCACTAGGGAAGAAGTATCCCAATTCTGATTTTGTCTACGCCTACTCCGACAAAGCCGAAAAAAGACTTGTTGAGAAACACTTCAAAAAGCTCTTTCGGCTACCTTAATTAGCTTTCCTCTTTTAAGGCAGGTTCGAATGAGAGAAGACAGTCTCAAAATACCTGACTGCGAATGAGATTCTCTCTTTTGTTTCTTTCTTCCTCTGAATATTTGTCGATTCTTCTAGGTAGAACCTGACTTTTCTCAGTACGACCGTCCTGATCATCGTTGCTAAAGCTAATTGAAGAGGATTGTTCTTGAACATTAGTTGAGGTTTCGTGATTATCATCCCCAGCAAAGAAATGACTAAAGAATATGGATAAAACAAGGAGAGCTCCCATACCGTAAAGCAACTCCAAAAAAGCGTTTCGATTACGGTACTGTCTACCTGATGAAACAATATGCCCCTTTGTGGGAAACATGAAGTTAAGCCATAAAATCAGACGTCCCAATGCTCGTATCAATCGAATCACTACCATTCTTTTTAAAAAATTTGTTCTCGGATAAGATTTTTATGGTCAATTTCTTTTTTGTCAGTAGCGCCACTAGTTAATATGGATGAAGCCTTTTCTTTACCATCTAACCAAACGGGCTCTTGTTTTTTTTCGGCTTCCTCAGACAACTTTTTTGTATCGGTTGAAGTCTCAGGGAGCAAAATAACTGACTTGTCCGCTACGGTATCTTTTACTGACAAACCATCTTTGGGGTCGCTTGGCACAATAATTTCTTCCTTCTCCACCTTGTCTGCAGTCATTTCCTTCGGGTCATTAGAGGTTAAGCACAGATATACACTCCATACAACGAAAAGAGCTAGGAGCCATTTTGCAAATACACTAAAAGCCGTCTTTTCCTCTTGTGAGACTTTTATTTCATCGATTTCGGCTTGAGAATTAGAAGTAGAAGAGCCGGAAGAGATCTCTTTATTTGTCAAGCTTTCGCTGGAATTTTGGCAAATAAAACTTTGGCTAGAGAAATCAGTAACGTCTTTGGTTTCTTCTAATTTGTCTCTAGCTTGAACATTTTGTTTTGATTTATTGTCAGATAAGACTTCATATACACCATAAATATCAGAAACAACTCCGATAGCATTCTTTTTCAAATTCTTATTTGGACGATAGACAATACAAAAAATTTTATAGGCTACACGTACAATTAGTGGGGTCGCCCTAAAAGAACGTTTCACAATTTCGTTCATTTTTCCCTCCGAGAAGAACTAAAGCTCACTACCGTATTCGTACTACTATCAAACGTCACATGGTTTTTATAACGGATCTTTTGTTTGTCATAAAAGTACTTATAGGTCCTTGGTTTTTTCTCAATATGATGAGGATCCCCCCATCTCGAACGTACTATTTCTTTTGAGGCACCTACCCAAATTTCGCCAGGAAGGGCTCTATGCTTTTTCCAAATCTCAAAATTCTTGTTATGTTCAGCGTCCAATCGCTTGTTCTCTTCAATCGTCTCTTTTTCCCAACGAAATAAGGTTTTGACAGCTATATAAACAAATATTCCAAGTATTGAATGGATAAGAGAACTAAAAGAGCTAAAAAAGAAAACTCCGATTATGCAGATTAAGATCGTTGCGCCTACCATCACTTAACCTTCCAAAATATAAATTCTGCATAAATGGGTACTTCTATATTTTTGCCAACACTCTCTCCGTTACATAACTTTTTTGGCAAGCCTCCTCTCGTGTGTGACCTCGTTACGTATTTAATATTTGTTAAAGCTTTGCTCCTATTCTGTGAATTTGAAGAGTGCGCAACAAACAAAACATCATTCAAAGTCGAATCGTTGCGATGCAACGATTCACTAGGTCCCCACTGTACGGGCTCAAGAGAAGAAATGACAGAACCATCGACATATTCAATTTTTTGTTCTTTGCCAAGAATGGTTCCAACTGTTCTCCTTGTTTTATCTTTGAGAACAATGTCCATGTTGATGAATTTGTAGAAGGTTCCTTTTTCATCAGAAGTACACATGTACTCAACGCTTCCTGTACCAGATAATGCAAAGGCACGTATGGCGTTACCTCCCGGCCTATAGACCGTTTTAGTCTCCTCAGATTTAGGGAACAACTCAGAAATATCTAATGACGAACATCCAGTTACCACACAAAGCGGTAGTAGCAATAAAAATCTTCTCATGGTCTATTTGTCTAAAAGGGAGTTAATCTTCTGTTCAAGTCGGTCTACTTGCTTCGAAACTTCTGATAATTTTTCGGATATCTCATCAGGCTCGGGGTCTTTTTCACATTGTCGAAATTCCTCAGCACCATCAAAACCACAGCCTCTTTTGTTGAGACTTGGTTCCATTACTTTGATTAAGAGTCCTTCAATGTCGTTCAATGCGGAGGCGTATTCATACTTAGCGAGATAACCTTTTGATTCAATCAATCGTCCTGAGCTCTTATCTCTATCTAAAAAGCCAAACCAACTGAAATATTCCCAGCGGAGCCATTTTGCGTCTCGGCAATGTGCATTAATGCGTTGGAATAAACCATTTTTACTTCCGGCCTGACCGACATACACCGCTTTGTGGTCTTTGTTGTAAAGAATGTAAATTCCAATTTGCCTTTTGAAAGCGACAACTACCGAAGGGTCTTTTCTCCAGTACCCTAAGAGATCGGTATCTAAATGGTCTCTATCCCAAAGTAGACCAAAGTTTTTAATTATTGACATGATTAGATTAAGAGTCGCCTAGTTTCTTTGAGTAAAGAGATATTCTCCCCCGATTGGGGGGGGGGTAAAGTAAATAAGTATTTCTCCTTAAAAGCTTTGAGAAGAATCTATTTGATGCTGAACCAATCCATACAATCCTCTTGGGTAAGCTATGATTTGTTATAAAAATATGCACCATGCTTTGACGTTCTCTCTCTGCTAGAAAGCGTTATTGGAGCGTTTTATCAATGGCGCTGTCTCAAGCTTACTCATGCCATAGCGCCCTAAGGCAAATTTTTAAGTGTGCAGGAATGTGTGCAATTTCTTTAGCTTATTTATAACTAATTGATTTTTCAATAAGGTACGGAGTTCGTCCACCGCCAAAATTCTTAAAGCCTCGGTTTGAGTTCCGAGGCTTTTTATTTTCAGCGGCCCTTCGGACACTCCAAAATACTATTCCTGATTACCTTGAGCGAAAGGGCTGTTCAGATCTGAGATTTTGCGTTTTTCAGTGATCTAGCCGGAGTTCGGCTCCGGCATCCTCGTTAAATTTCAATATCCGTACC
>ENA-UEPG01000903-UEPG01000903.1-human-gut-metagenome-genome-assembly--contig:-NODE-903-length-26241-cov-7.039061_pt1 | contig 26241 bp, 24 predicted proteins | sample MGYA00242893_ERZ507902 | MGnify/ENA primary metagenome ERZ507902 (study PRJEB26167, sample SAMN06115491) | human gut metagenome | host: Homo sapiens | place: China:Gansu | collected 2015-04-23 | study...
GTTGGTTCTGACACATGTGAAAGATATTCTTTCTTCTCTTCTATATCATGAGATTCTTTCTTTTTCATTTTATGAATTATTTTATACCACAAAGGTAACAAGTAAATCCGAGAATAGATACTAATCCATAATTATTTTCCCTTAAACCGATAAAAAAGGACGTTAATCAACATACCCCCCTAAAACTGATATATCAACCATCTTCACAGACAGTTGATATATCTTACATACAAACACATATCAGCTTTTACGCTAATATGAGGGATAAGTCAGGAATATACCGCTGTATTCTTCCCAACTCGTATAATGCAGGGAATTCATGAATATATCATGAGTTCAGGGACCTACATATTTCTTTGATATTCCTTCAAATAGTTCGTAATACCTTCCAACAATATATTCGTGACGCACTGCTTCCCTTCTTCCGAGAGAAGATATTCAACATCCTCCTTATTATCCTGAAAGAAATTCTCGACTAGCACTGCCGGACAATTCGTTTTCTGACAGATATAAAGATTAGCAGTCCAATACAACTTTTGCGGAGACGGACGACGTACTTTCACCTTCCTATTCAAGGCAACTTGTGCCAATTGCCGAGCAAGCCGTTTGCTATTCATTGAAGTATTGTTACCAACAAATACGCTCCATCCGTTTGCAGACATCCACTCAGCACCATTCCCCATCGCATTGCAATGGATTGATACCAATATAGCCTCTTTGCCGAATGCATTGACACGCTTCACACGCTCAGATAACGTCACATCATTTTCTTCCGGCACAATACGCATAGCATCAATACCTTCATTCTGTAATTCAGTTACCACTCGATCTGCGATCTCACGAGTATATGCATACTCCCTCAAGCGACCGTCAGGCGAACATTTGCCGGGAGTTTCCTTGCCGTGTCCGTTATCTATTAATATTTTCATGTATAAATGGTTCTATTGTTGATACGCTCCGTCCTTGGCCTCAAATATCACCGAAGGCTCGATTACCTCTACCATATGCCATACACCCTTTGGTATCTGACAACCATACTTGGCTTCAGCAGGATTGAGGTGGATACGTTGTATCTCTCGATATTTCATCTTACGAGCTACATCCTGTGCATCCATACCCTGTGGAAGTTCTTCCGCACCATTCTCATACGAAACTACTTCCTCATAAATCACTTCGTCCAACTTTCCACACAAGCAGATTACCGTTTCTGTGGTATCTTCATGTCGATGGATAGGCACTTTTGTTTCTGGTAACAATGCATTGAGCATACGTTGGCTAGTATCAGTAGATGAAGTACGCAGGTCGAAATTATGACGCAAGCGGGGATTTTCCATAGCCTGTTCAAATAATTTGCCCAATAATTCTTTTTCAAATTCCATAATTATTATTTTTTCAATGATGCGAAATATTCTTCACGTAAATGATAGTACTTTTTCACAAACAATAGAGTTTAAGTAAATTAGTATTTGTATGTCCACGGTTATATTTTAATCCTCAGATTATACAGAGATATTATCAACGAAAAATCAGCTTTGAATCCACATCCGTCTTTGGGAATTCTCATAAACTTAACATTTCCTATTACATATTCTACCCGTACTCGTATCCAAGAAACTTCTATATTGAACTCTAAACGATATGATTCATCTGACAGAAATAAACGATAGAAACTCTTTGGGAAACAGTTTCTGATTGATAGAAGTTATGATTTTGACATCTATACAGTAAGTCATTCGGTCTTTATTTGGCGCTACAATGCAAAAAAAAGCCAAGATTTTTCCAGGAATACATAATAAGCTATTGGATATTTACACCAGCATTATTCATCATCCTACTTTGCGTTATACATAAAAACGATAAAAATTATGTTTAGCGAAAAAGATTTTGAAAAGCTGTGATTTCTCTACAAGACAGAGAGTAAACCCAAAAGCGTTTCTATCAATACATTCTGCATTACAAACAATCTCCTTTATAATGCAGATTACTCAAAGGACTGAAGATGAGAAGAACGGATTATGAAAACCTTCTTCCAATGACAATATACAAATAAAAAACGTTAAGTTTGTGGACTACTTTTTAGACGGACACCCAAAGGCACCCGTCTAAAAAGGGACACCTTAAATTGGATGCTTACAATGCTAGTCAATACACAATTTCTAAAAGCTTATCATTTGTATTATTTTCCAATCTGTTGTTTTGAAATAATAGTATCTTGACAAGTGTTTACCCGTATATTCTTTATGCAATTATCTTTAGGCTTTACTTTATAGACTGGTGGTTTCTTGCAATTACATGGGTTCTTTATCGCTATTGAATCACAAAGTTTTACTTTTATTTCAGCTGTATTATTTATGACTCCATCTAACTTACTGTTCAAATTGTTCTGCATATAATTAAGTATAGCATTTATAGGAACTACAACTTCTGTAGATTTTGCTTCATCAGAACTTCTACTACAAGTTTGAAACAAACTGATGATTAAAGCAATAAATGCCAAAATAACAGCATATAAACTATATTTTGTTTGTTTTCTGGTTTCTTCAAGTGCCTGCTCTTCCAACGACTTAAACTTACTATTTACATAATCTTTAAGTGTTTCGCTTACATACATAGGGCGATTTATACATTTCAAAAGAATCTCACCAATAGTTTTATCTATCTGCATAGTAATCCTATTGAGTTTGCATACATTCCCAATAGTAGTGCGTTCATAGGCAGAGGTACTTGTTGGTACAATATAAATAAGCCCCTCGTTCTCTAAATAATCTATAAGAAGCGCTCGTTCTAACACCTTGTTATATATTGACAATAACTCATCACTGGAAGGAATTCCATCTTTATTAGATGGAAAGACCAATTCCATGGGTGATTTTCCAATGAATCCAACATCTCTTCCTTGTAAGATATCATAAAACACATTTATAGGAAGATACATTAATGATTTTGCTGATTCATCTACTAATTGCTGTATAATTTTCTTTTCATTCTGATTAAATAAACGCATATTCTCTTAGATTTATAAACATTCAATTTTACTATATAAAAAAATTATAAGTATCAAATTTTATGATACCTCCTTTGAAATGAGCATCCAAAGACATCCATCTAAAAAACAGTCCATAAACTTAACAATTTTTATTTGTATATTCTCAAATATGCGCTAATTTAATTCCGCCAACGGGTAGGATATATTTAAAACATCTAAATCCTTCTTTTTGATATACTGATATATTCCCCCTAACACATTAGGCTCTATATAATCATCACCATCAATAAACCAAATATATTCTCCCTTTGCACACTTCAAACCATTATTTCTCGCTGCTGATACCCCAGCATTCGATTGTTCAACTATGATAATATTATTACCATAGGTTATCAAATGTTCCATTGTATCATCAGACGAACCATCATTCACAACAATAATTTCAAACTCATCACCAAGATTCATATCTTGATTCATACAAGAACAGATACAATCATCTATCCAATTTGCTACATTATAGGCCGGTATTATTATTGATAATTTTATCATATTATTTGTAGGCACCCATTATATGGCTATAATACCCGTATAGTATAGCCCACAATGAGTTGTATTTTTGATTAATAATTAAAGTTATTTTTCGATATTCATTGCCGAAAACACCACAGAATACTAATTTTCGTAAAACATCCACAATATATAACATGTTCATCTTCAGCTTTCTATAATTTGAGTAAATGTGCTTACATGGCGTTTTATGGAACTATGAAATTACTCCATAGGTCTGAACGCAACATGTAAGAAAGATATCTACGTCATTCATTTACACAAGCCCTCTATGATATCTACGATTTCCTTTTTCGTCCTTTCAATAGTAAATGGTACAACTTCCTGACGATTCAATTGTCCCATTTTTACACGTTTATTAGAATCACTTTTTAATTTCTTGATACCTTCTGCAAAACCATCTATATCTGTAGGAGCATACAAATATCCATTTTTGTCGTCTTTATTGATATCTACCAATCCTCGGATATTTGAGGTTAGCAATGGCAATCCACAATACATAGCCTCCAAGGATGAAACGGGCAAGCCCTCACGGAAAGAAGGCATAACATACACATCAGCCTGACTGCAAATATCCACAACATCTCTTCTATATCCTAAAAAATGAATGTTGTTATCCAAACCTAGATTATGCACAAGATTTACCAAGTTATCATATTGGGTACCTTTTCCACACATCAGATAGTGGAGCTTAGGATCATTTACTTTAGCAATAGCCTTAATAATTGCCTGCTGATTTTTGTTTTTATTAAGTTCACCAACCGACAGAACAATGAAATCAGTATCTTCCAACCCTAATTCCTTTCGAATATCCCCTCGCTGAGTGCCTAATGTCAATCGGTCTGTATTTATACCTATGCCATGAATATATTTTACTTCACTTACTTCAAACTCCTTAGCTCTTTGATAATCTTCCGTATTAACAGTTACTATCATATCAGCGTGATGCGCCATTGACTTTTCAATCGGATAATAAATCATCCAATTTAATAAAGGAGCTCCCGTATAGAAATGAAAACCATGAGCCATATATAATACTTTGGTACCATTCTTTCTTAGCTTCTTTGCACAAAGGCGTGTCACTACTCCCATAACAGGCTCATTCGTCCAAATAATATCATAATGGGCATTCTCCATTATGACCTTCATATCTTTATATCCTTGAAAATTTGTTGGTGATAATGGGCTTCTGCGAAGGCGTACTTCATGTATCACCTTCGCGTATTGTCCAATCTTTTCGCGTATTTCATCCAGCCTACCACCCACTTCAGAACAAGCTAATTCAACTTCATATCCTTTTTCGCTCAGATTTTTCACATGTGGCAAAAGAAACTGAACCATCATAAGATCCGTTGAAGTTATCAAAATTCTCTTCATCAATCATCCTTTATTTTAATGAATTAAGGATCTTCTCGGCAATGCTCTTTGCATCAATTCCGTATTGTGCTCGCAAGTATTTTTGATTACCAACACGTACCGAATACTCATCGTTAAGTCCCATTCTAAGAAGTTTCGCCTTTATATCTTTCATTTCCGCCATAACCTCAGCGACTGCACTACCAAAACCGCCAATGATGTTATGTTCCTCACAAGTTACAATTAAATCTACTTTTTGTGCAACTTCTTCTATAGTATCCTTGTCAATAGGCTTGACTGTAGGGAATGTATAAATCATTGGATTTACACATTCATTATTCAACATCTCTTTACAAGCAGTTACCTCTTCAAAAATCGCACCAGTAGAAAAAATTGCCACCTTCTGACCATCACACACCTTAATAGCCTTACCTATTTGGAAATTATCTATTTTCTCATGAATACGTTTTTCGCCACCACGACCTAATCTTAAATAAGCTGTTCCTTGGTACTTAGCTAATGCCTTTGTACATTCTTCAGCTTCCACTAGATCAGCGGGAGCTAATACAATCACATCTGGCAAAGCTCTCAGCATAGCCAAATCCTCAGTAGCCTGATGGCTCATACCCAACGACCCATAAACAAAACCACCTCCGATACATACGACCTTTACGTTAGCATTGTGATAAGCACAATCATTTCTTATCTGTTCAATACAACGCAAGGTAGGAAAGTTACCAATACTATATGTAAATACATTTTTTCCTGTCAATGCCATACCTGCAGCAACACCAGTCATCATCTGCTCTGCAATACCGGCATTTGTAAACTGGTCAGGGCATTGCTCCCAAAACGGTTTAAGTACACCAAAACCCAAATCTCCTGTAATCAGTTCAATTGTCTTATCTTCTTTGGCACACCGTACCAAAGTTTTTACAAATGTGTCTCTCATAATGCATTAAATATTACGAACTTTTTCATGACTACCACTCTTAGCCTCTACCCTTCTCATCTTTTCAGGATAGCTTGTTCTCCAAGTATACGAGAAAGTATGATCATTGTATATATCATCTTTCTCTGTCGGAAGAACAGGATTCTCAATACCATCTGGTGTATACGGATCAATAACGCCCTCAGGTTTAATCTTATGCAGTTCGGTAACCGCACAATCATACTCCCATCCATCATGCGGAAAGCGATAATGCCACAGGATATCATTCTCCATAAATGGAATACCATAACCCTTGATCGTATTTGCTATTATTACAGTTGGTTTGTGATTATCATCATGCATACACTCTTCCACTTTCTTAAAAGCTGATTCCAATTCTTGATGATTGTTACCATCTATTTCTATCACATTCCAACCAAACGAACGCCACTTCTCACCTAAGTCTTCAATCTCCAGTGTGTTTTCCTGGAAATCCAAGCTTTGCATGTGATTGTGGTCAACTATTGCGCACAAATTATTCAAGCGAAAATGATTAGCGAACAATGCCGCTTCCCATACCGAACCCTCATTACATTCGCCATCTCCGAGTATGACAAACGAACGTTCCTTGCGTCCATCTTTTTTCAAAGCATAAGCAAAGCCTGCTGCTGCCGATAATCCATGTCCTAAACTGCCGGTCGAAAAATCAACACCGGGAAGATGGTGGCTAACATGTCCGCTCAATCTACTACCATTCTGATAATGGGTCTTTAATTCTTCTACCTCAAAAAAACCACATTCTGCCAAGGCAGCATAAATAGAAGCACCTGCGTGCCCCTTGCTCAAAATGAAACGATCACGACCTTCCCATCCTGGATTTTGGGGATCATAATTCATTACACCCGCATACAAAGTTGCCACAATATCTGCTACTGAAAGGATAGCACCTAAATGGCTTCCTCCGCTCATGTGTGTCATTTCAACACCATGTCTACGGATTTTCCATGCCAGCTGTTCGCTGGTCAAACTTGTATTTGCCATAATTTTCGATCTTATTTATCGTCCTAGAATAGACGACAATATTTTATTATTAGTTTTATTTTCAATGAAATTTACTACCTTTAATATCATAAGCGGCATTGTAATCCCAGCCACAAACACCGTTGGAATAAAAATCATCCAACTCAAATGAAGGATACGTTCAATCATAATACCTACGATTAATTGACAAGGCCAAGATAAAATAAAGATTTGATACGTCTGTGCTATAGGAGAATTACGTTCTACGCCTATGTAATTTTCTATTATCAAACAAAAATGTACTATAACACAAATCATACACATCGCAATCAAAGTATTCCTAAGATGAAGGATCGACGTAGTATCATATATGCAGAAAAAGAGTATTAGAGAAATAGTAAAACATACAGCAATTATACAAATCGACATATACTTGTTAACAATAGGCATTTTTATATAACCACAAAATATTCCAAGGCTATAAAACATGAAGTAATGCAATAGATCGTTTATACCCAACCATGCCAGTACACCACTATTCAGGAAAGACAAAACGAATGCAATAATTGTTATTCCACCCCATCCGCCTAAACTCTGTTTGGCAATTTTATCAATAACATATCCCATGACACCACATAGGTAGATCATAGGAAGGAACCAAAAATGTCCCCAAACACCTTCTCTCGGCCCAAGAAATGCCCGAACGATTTGTAAACCATTCAGCTCTAATGTATCATTCAATAGCGAAGCTGCCATTATCTTTGGTGCTAGCCCAACAAGTGATAATACGAAATATGGCACTAGCAACTTGATACTTCTTTGTTTTACATACATGCCAAAGGACTTGCACTTCGACTGGCATGTATAAGCAAACAAGAATCCGCTACACCATACAAAAAGAGGCATATGGAATGCATATAGAAAAGATATAAATTTGTACCCACCTGCTGGATATGCTATTATAAACGGAAAAGAATGCCCCAATATTACCAAACAACATCCCACAATCTGTGCGAGTGTCATATAACGCAGATTAACGGGAGATTTCATCTAACAAATGTAATTCGTCTGATGTCAAATTCCATCCGATACTTTCAAGATTACCAAGAATCTGCGCGGGACGTTTTGCACCAACAAGTACTGCACTACCCTTCAAATGATCCATAATAAAACGTATCGCCACTGCTGCCACACTAACTCCATGAGCCTCGGCAATTGGACGCATTACATCAACTATATCCATATTCTTAGCCAACTTGTCACCGTGAAAGTTGGCATAAATATCACGGCTTCTGCGATCATTACGCTCAAAAGAACAACTACGATCATATTTTCCTGTCAAAATTCCTTGCCCCAAGCTTCCCCATGTAAGAGGAGTTACCCCGATCTCACGCTGAACATCCAACAAGTCTTTCTCAAATGTTCGACAAGCAAGTGAATACTCATCTTGACAACATACAAATCGCCCTTTGAAAGGCTCTAATTCTGCCATACCATCTTTGTGAATATTACTCAATCCAAAATATCTGAGTTTTCCTTGCTTCTGCAAATTCTCCAATTTACCAACAACGTCAGCAATCGGGGTTTTACCATCTCGATAGTGAATAACATATACATCCACATAATCAGTATTCAAACGTTTTAGGGTTCCTTCTAGACATTCCTGTATATACTTTGGACTATTATCGTACGTGGTACCATCCTTGCCAAAACGAACACCAAACTTTGACTCTATGATGACATCTTTTCTTCTTGAACCGAGGCCCTTAGCCAAAGTCTTTTCACTTTGCCCAAGCCCATAAGTATCCGCAGTATCAAAAAAGTTGATGCCATTATCTACGGCACATGCGATGGCATCCAATAGTTCCTGTTCTTGCACGTTACCCCATCCATAACCACCCATTGGGCATCCCCCCATACACAAACAGCTGACCATAAGGTCACTATTCTGCAGTTTAATATATTCCATGATGTATAATTTATTTGCGTTTATTAGTTAAAATAAAACCTAATGTTTTCTCAATAACACCCCATACAGTCCTTAAAAAGAGTCTGCAGTCTATCGCAAAATTAACTTCCTTAGCATATTTGATTCGAAGTTGATTTTTCTTTTTAAGTACATACTTTTCATACATCTCATCAGCATTACCACTTCCTACGACCTCATCCAAATTAATAAACTCAATACTGCTAAAATCTGTTATTCCCGGACGAACTTTCAATATAAGTTTCTCCTCACCTTCATACTGTTCTACATATCTCAGCAATTCAGGACGAGGTCCAATAAATGACATTGTACCAGCAATTATATTAAATAGCTGTGGAGTTTCATCAAGTTTGGTTTTCCTGAGGAAATTACCGACTTTTGTAATTCGTGGATCATTTAGTGCAGTTGTCCCCCCACCAATCTTGTCTGCATTCTTCACCATAGAACGAAACTTGAAAATATGAAATGGCTTGTTTCCGTATCCACCTCTTAATGGGCGATAGAAAATCGGAAAGCCATCTTCAATTACTATCACTACAGCAATTATAAAGTAAAAGGGCCAAAGAATTAAAACCAATATAATGGCAAGGAACAATCCAATCCATCTCTTTACATACTTGTTATAAAAACTATTATATCCCATATTTATTAAAGATTTCGTTTGTAACGCAAATATATTCCTAGCAATTTCCTAAGATTCTCCATTCCCATCCATTTTAGTAAGGACGCTTTACGAACATATGGATACCAATTGTAATTGATCAACCACCAGTAATTTCTACAATCAACCATCAAATCTGCGATGTCATCATATTTGACCATATTTGAGAATGATAAAAGCAATATAAATTGATTTGCCAAATAATGTCTTACTGGCTCTACACTATCATGCGTTGCATATTTTACAATGATATCATGAACATGAAGCACATTCTTGCGTGAGATATTTGAGGTTATTGAATTAATATTTCCTTGTCGATAGACATAAAAGCATGACTCTAATACATCTATAGATGGATCCATAAGAAGCAATTTCACACACCACTCGATATCTTCACTCAATTGCCCCTGTACAAATCGCAAACTATGACTCTCGATAAGACTCCTGCGGACTACCTTATCACATGCACAAGCGACATATATATTGCTTTGCATATATTTGTGCAATATTTGTGCATGGGATAGGGTACAAGTTTCCTTATCACATTTTTGAGGCATGCGAATGTCCCCCATCATACCATTCCGAGTAAAGTATTTCTTCATACCGATGATGATGATATCCGAATTTACTGAGCGTAAACATTCATCGATCTTCGCAAGTGCCTCAAGATCATCCCACCAATCATCGGAGTCCAGAAATATCACATATTCACCCTGAGCAATATCAAGTCCGGCATTGCGAGCAGACGACAGCCCCCCATTTATTTTATGAATGACATGAACTCTTTTATCTCTTGATGCATACTCGTCACAAATGGCTGGAGAATTATCTGGTGAGCCATCATCAACAAGTATCACCTCAAAATTCTTAAAGCTCTGAGCAAGCACACTATCCACGCATTGTCGCAAATAATTTTCAACCCGGAATACGGGTATTATAACTGAATACCTTATCATATTTCCATTAATTCATTAAAGTCATTTAATATCATCTGTCGGGTTTCATCTGCTCGATGATTTCTACGGCCTAATTCAAAAGCTTTGTGTTGATAGTGAATAATAATTTCCGGATCATCAACCAGTCTTTTTAATGTTTCTTCTAATTTCGAACAATCGGAGACACATATACCAGAATCATTACGCTTCAGATAGGCAAATCCAGCTTGTTGTTGGTCACATATAGCCATAACAGCACAACCGCTATCAAGACAATCTACAATCTTGGTTGAAAAAGACATGCGTACAGTATAGACATTTTTTATATCAAAACCTTCCACGTGTAACGCAATATCGCTATTATGGTATATTTCCATTAGTTTCTCCATAGAAACTACAGAATGAACAGTTGACGATATTCCATCATTTATCGCTCGCTGCATTTTTTTTGTTAAAGGGTTGTTTGAATAGATATCCAATTGCAACTTAACCCCATCCATATTAATTTTTCGTATTGCCTCAGCCAATTTTCCCAATGTTTTCCATCTGTTTAGATACAAACCACCAGCATACACTAATCGAATAGGATGATTAACATGCGTCTTCTCATATTTAGGATTAAAACTACCAGCTTTACGTAATATCTTCATTCTAGCACCGAAATCCTTTTCACATTGTGCCTTCTGTTCATCCGTCATTGTATAAACAAGAGAATAATGCTTGAATATATCATATGTATGTTTGCGCAAGAACATGTGATTTATCCAAAAAGAAGGTGTAAACCGAAACTGACGACACGTATAATGATCATCGGAAATATAAGATACGACGGGAACCTTAGCAACTCCATGAACCTGTCTTAAAATCTTATGCATATAATGAGAGCCGTAACAAGGAGCAAAAACAATATCAGGATTAAACTCCTTAACGAATTTCAACATCTCATCCTTATTCCAAGAACCAAACCACCATACCAACTCGCGGAAAAGTGTAAGATAGCTCCCTAACCATTTTCGGCCACCACTGAATGACTCGTTTGATGTAATCTGGGTATTAGGTACATGTTCATACTCAACCACCCGTCCTGCTTTACCACGTCCCAATAGGCTATTAACCATTCCTCGGTCCGTAATTTGAAAGTAACATCTACATATTTTGTTATTAGGTTCTCGTTCATTACAATATATCTGAGCAAATTCCGCATTAAGACCTGCAAACAAATTCGACAAAATATTACCACCGTTCTGCTCGTCACGCCATGCCTCTTTGGATATAACCAAAATTTTCATTGTTCTATTATTCGTTTTGTATAGTTTATCAATTACTATGTTTACCTATTCACATATCGCCTATAATCAATAAATATCCCAATGATAAGTCGTTTTACAAATTATTAAAGTGTGAAGGAATGCCATCATCAGAATGGCAATCCTCTTTAAGTATCCGGAAGTTTTTTGGAGCTAAAATCATTGGTAATTTTGGAAACTAAAAAACCTCTGTAGATTACCTAATGTAACATCATTACCATCTCCAATACAATTTACTTGTGAAAGACTTTCAATCTGAGAATCTCCAACCACAGAGAACATACGTGCTACTTTAGCTGTAGGGCATATTTTCACTCCATTAATATGAGCAATTGCGCCTATCCATAGATCATCTGCTGTAAAAGCAATATTTCGTATTTTATGTTTTTCGAATGTCACCTTAGGCATAATACCACAAGGGTAAAGACAACCGCTTCCTGTAAGTGGCATATAATCCTTATTCGGGATATCCTGATTATCATGTGCACTCCCCCATTTGTGATAAGGATTCAATTGTCCTCTTTCATCAAATGTCATTATATGAACCTGACTACAAACTATACAATTCGGATATTCATTATGTTTTTTGATAAGTCGCTCTATTGTATGTGGATGATAAATAATATCATCATCAAATGTAATGACAAGTTCATTTGTTTTTTGCTCTTGAAGTGCGTAATAATACTTCTTGTGTGAACGCAAATCATCGCAGAAACGTATTTCAAGACCATAATCACATAGAACTCGAAGATTATCCGGAAGCTGTCTATTTGGGAACTGATCCTCAGCCACCCATAGTAGCACTCTATCAGGACGTACCGTTTGAAGCAAAATACTCATAATTACATAGCGGATCTCTTTGATACGAGCTGGGAAAGTAGTCAGAGATGCTGTCACATAAACGTCTGATTGGGAACTAGTTCTTTCTTCTGAAAGTCTTTTCGTCAGCATCTCAATAGAAGTTCGCATGATAAGAATATTTTCTAATCTGCTTATAACATAATACATCAAAGTATTCCAAGCGCGCACAACTTTATATAGACTTCGCCTATGGCCTATCGGTTTCATTGACTCTAAACAAGCCATAATACACTGGTATAATCTTATGGTCATAATTTAACTAATTAATAATGGTATCACTCCAATAAAAATGATATGGTATAGTACCCGCACCTAAGAAAAAGAAATAAATAAGTAACAAAACACATAATCCTATTGAGTACATTTTTCTGTTTGGAGTAGGAATAGCATCTAAAACCTTGGGCAATAACAGTATCAGAAACACATTAAAAAACATTGATATACGAAACATTTCAGCAATAAATATGGCCATGGATTGGAAAATAATTCCAAGAATAAGCATAGTATATAGAATCATATCCCTTTTATCCTTTTCTATAACTCGTCTGTAGTAATAAAACGAGAAAGCTGCAAACAATAACAACTGCATCAAACCCGAATATGTTAACTTAGCTTGATAAATCTGATATCCTGCAAATCGAGAATCAAAATTTGCCGCCTCTTCAACAAATGCATTCAAGATACTTTGACCATACAAAAGGCATAATACCACGATACCAGTATACATAACAATAGCCTTCTTATTTAATTTAAGGAATGAAAGAGGATATGCCATTAAAAAGATGAGACAAGTTCGATGATATAAAGAACCTAAAAGAACCAACAGCAAAAACATTTTTAGATTTCTGTTCTTTAATGGTATATATGCCAACATCGTAAACGCCATTGCAAGCCCCTGTCTGACACCATTCATCTGGAAGGAAAAATAACCCATAGATAAGAATACAATGAAACTTACTAATGGATTAGAAGATTCCTTTTTAAGCAAATAACCAAGACATACCATGTAAAATACAGCAAATACAATCAATAGCAAATGATAATTTTCACCAGTTATATCAGCAATAAAATGATTTGTGATATAGTAGAATACATCTTTTTCGAATGTATCCATAATTTGCTGATAAGTCATACGCACACAATCATAATATGACTGCGAATACACAAAAGTATCATCTGTACCAACCCAAATAGAACGGAAACCTGAAATAATCACAAGTATTGCACTACTTATCAAGATATACCTATTACGAGATTTTACATCCCGCATATTTGTCATCAACCCAATAGCAATAATAATGAACGTATACAAGATTGTTATGAACATAAATAATATAAATTATAAACCGAAATAACGATGAAAACGTTGTGGAAGAACTATCCCCATTGCATAGATAATTGCAACAGTCACTAAGAGCACTATAACGATATTTATACACCAATTAGTAGTTAATAGATCATAATTCTCAAAGCTTTGTATAATGTAAGCATGCAACAGGAATATAGGAAATGACATCTTTCCAATTTTTGCAAGAAATCGAGAAACCTTTGTTTTAGCAATTCGTTTCCAGACTCTTTCAACCTTTTTTAAAAAAAGAAACCATATTACTAGATAGGCAAATATAAATGTCGATACGGTTAAACCGCAACCAGTATAGTATGTTCTCCAAAACCAATCTTCTAAACATGCTAGAATGAGGGCACATGGAATTAAGAACAATAACAGTTTTATTGAGTAATCTCTATCATTGCCATTTTTGCCAAGATAACAACCTTGAGCAAAAAACATTGAAAAAACAGGAAACAAACCAACATAGATGTAAATTGGCAAATCTGCTGACAAGTAACCATTGAAATAAGTTACTATAGTAATAGATATCAACGAAAATATCACATTTACTAACATTGTCCACAAAGTACTAACTCTTTGGTATATAGGCAACAATAAATAATATTGTGCGATTAGAAACACAAAATAGTATGGATATAAACCAGCTCCGGTGAAAGACATTACAGTTCTGCCAACAATACTACGAAAAGATAAATCATTAGCAAAGATAAAAGGCAAACTAAAAACTAATAAAGGAATATATACCTTAGGAAGCTGTTTGTGCAAAAACTGTATATATTCAGTCCTACTATTGATTGGCTTGCGGCATATAAAGAAACCGGATATTGCAACAAACAATGGAACTGCAATCTTAACAAATCGATTAAGTACCAATACAATCAAGTTGTCATCAGCTACACCAGCAGTATGATTAGCAATAACCAAAATAATTGCAACGGCCCGCAATACATCAAAATATGTATTTCTTTCCTTCATTTTTAGAAAAACGTTTTTTCTACTTTTTGGATAACTTCACTAACAATAAAATATCTCGGATGCATATAAAGCCTCATAGAATTCATAATTATCTCCTCATGCAATAAGTATACTTCCAGTGTAATTCCACCAATGAAGATTAGCATATTCAATAGTTTCTTTGGTATAGCCATAAGCGCACTACGCTATTTGCTTACCATGCTCAAGTTATATGTACTCATCTGATTCTATGTAAATACGATTTAATTCTTAATTTGAGTCGGGTGATTGGTCGAAGAGTAATACAACGCTCCAGCAGGATTCTGTAGGGTATTTCGTCCAGATGTTTGAAGAAATACTTACGTTCGGGATGTGGTTCCTCACTATGGACGAGGGCTCTATTCTGCTTGAGTGCCTGATGTAAATCCACCTCATTAACATTCAACCCTTGTAAGTTCATAAACATCTCCTCACCCTTAGCAGAATGAGTCAGAACGAGACTGGCACCATTGTGAAATGGGAAATCAGGTAAAATTTCTTCTATTCCCCAGAAATCAGCAAGGGTAATATCTGCTCCTGATGCACCAGATTTGAATAGACATTCGTGACAAATAGGTCGAGAATAAAGTTCACGAAGGAATCCTCTCATGAAGATATTTTCCTTCTGACCTTCATAGAAGTAATGCTCAGAACCTGTATAGGCTGTTACCTTATACTCACGCCATCCATCACGTTTGGAGCGGAAATTGAGCTTTACATCATCACCATATTGTTGCTGTAATTCCTGCATATAACGACGTAATACCTTAGGCGATGGAGCTCCATGACAAGCAACTTCGATAGTCAACAAATGATCGTATTCTTTGCGGAGAAAGACTCGTAATCCAGCTATCTGACAAGGTGTGCCTGAGAAAAGTACCTTACACCCCGCACGAAGATGCTCTTGAACCTCTATTAATGATCCATCTAATGAACTCTGTACATATTTACTACCACGAAGACGAGCTAGTTCTTCCATGGAGTTGACAACAATATGGCGTACCTCACCATTTACCCAAGCAGCACCATATACCATTCCCCCCTCTTCGAGGATAGCAGAAGCTATTCCTGTAAAAACACCACCCGACGAACTTGCGAGAAGGATTTCTTCATCCTCAATAAAAGCAGCATAGGCTTTTGTCTTCGAAGAATAAACTCTTGGAGAAACTTTCTTCAGTCCAACATTAAGCACCGGACATACCTTATTGCATGCATTGCAATGAGTACATACATCAATATTGGTCACTGGATACAAGAATCCCTCTCTATCCTCCTTCATTGTAATACAACGCTGAGGACAGATGCTCGTACATGCTGTACAACCGCAACACTCTTGTTTTCGTTTGAGTTCAATCATTAGAATTTATTTACCGAATAGGACTGAATAGATACAACTTCATCAAAAGAGATTAAAGAATTCTTCTCCCACATGACAAGCTATCATAAAGTAGAAGCATACTACCTTTACGTATTCAACCCAAACTATACGATGTTTCATAATTGCTTTAATCTCTCAACACCGTCATAACAATGTTGACGATAGCCAGCCATTTCTTTCTTAAGGGTACTAATAATAGATATTTCGTTAGCTTCGAGCCATAAAAACGCTTTAATAAGACCATCTTGTTCCTTAAGTTCTTGAACTGGAAGAACATAGTTTTTATAGGTTCCAAACAAACTTTCTGCAATACCCTTGGCCTTTACGGAATAGCCTACAACAAGTGTAGGAATATACTGACTGTATGCTGCTATTGTAGAATGAGTTCGTGCACCAACAAAGAATTTGCAATGTCCAATGGCATCTTTCAGTTGAGTACAATCCATGTCCGGCAAGCAAAAGAGACGTTCACATTTGAATTCATCATAAATAAACGTCATAACCTCACGATCATCACTTCCTTCCCACACAACGTGAGGAACAAGGAGAATATTATAGTCAGTATTATCCAAAAGGTGTTGAACAAGGGCACGATAATTATTTAAAGTAGCATTATTAGACGTCTCGCAACTCATAATGAGAGGACTCAAATTTATACCAACTACAGGTTTGTCATTATTAAAATGCTGACGAATATCATAATCAGTAATATCTAGTTCAAAAGCAGGATCAGATACCATCACCACATTCTCCTTAATACCAGCATCTACAAACAGCTTATATGAAATAGGCTCACGAACTGTAATCAAGTTAAACGAGCGCATATCTTCAAGGAAAGTCTCATTCTTGACAAGCTCCTCTGAAATAGAACATCCCCAAAATACAGTCTTTGCGCCACGTTTTTTAAGCTGACGATTAACATAAGCAAGCAATTCTGGCCAACCGTCGTACGTATAGTTATCACCGCCTACAGAAACACAAACATCCCCCCTATTGACAGATTCAATGAGTTTACGGTGTTGCTCGCGAATGAACACATATTTGAATCCAGACTTATACAGCAAAGCATTGAGATAATACTTGAATGTCCCCCTTTTATAAGATAGGTTTATGATACTATCAACAACAGAATCAACACCATACCGTTCATCATCTTTCGAACGATAGGAGAATAACCTGATTGACTCTATACCCTGTATACCTTTTCTGATAATTTTGGCTGTACTTCTCACTAAAGCTTCACAACCATGATTACCAGCTCCACCATGTGAATAAAATATTACTTTCATAGGATTTTTGCAATTATTTCAGAATTATATTTTGTAAGGGCTTTCTCCGGAAGAGTTCCAAAAAGTTTGCCAGCATTACATTCATTTGTGTACTTGCCTGGGACAGCAACCTTTGACGTTGCTCCCATAAGGAACCATTCATATTCAATATCAATATGTCCTATATCAACAACCCAAAAACCTTTCTTTGCCAGTTCGTATGCCATTACAGTAGCAGTAGGACCAAGCGCTAAAAGGATAAGAATATCTTTATTTACAACTTCTTCTACCTTGAACATCAGTTCGTCATATCGATCAAATGCGCTTTCTGCAGGTCCGAGAATTCTCCTCATTGACTTGGCATTATCAAACAAATCATTATTCACGCCCAAACGACTGTCTTTACCTTCCAAAAGAACTACATCCTGACCTTCCCAAATCTTTTTAAGTTTTTCAACCTGTTGACGAGACTTTAATTTATCCTTGAAATCAATATAGAATCTGGACATAAAAGCATCTCCATACACAGGAGCTTTGGCTAGACTATAATAGTAATAACGCTTTGTACGAAGATATCCATCGAAGTATTTTTGTGCATAATCGTTGAATCGAGAATAATCCACGAAAATACTTGGCAAACAACTCAGATATTTGTCCATCTTAGCATTGAGCGCTTCACGCATCAATTGGGCAAGACGAGAATCTTTATGCTGAAAGTCTATTGCTTCACCCATCATTAGATTGAGTTCGCCATCACCATTGCGACTAATCGAATAATGCTCATTTATTATAAGATCAAGAGTCTCATCGAGCGACAATACACGAGGCGCTTTCATAAAATGTTTCGCATACCACGAGAGAAATACTCTATGCCCATACTCAAGTCTACATATTATCTTGCTAATTATTCCCATGACAAATTCTGTTCTTTAGTTGTTCTAATCTGATATAGGCACGAATCATTCCATGACGTAAAAGCCAATTGAAGATACGATAATCATGACGTTCTTTCCGTATTACGGAGAGAGAATCCTGATAAATTGGTGTGAGCAGATATTTGCGAATAAGTTTTACTTTCTCACTCATAGGAATATTGCAATTCAGCGCAACAAGATAGAAATTATAATGGTAGTTGCCTAGAACATTCCGATACAAATGTATGCGGTTATCTTCTGTTAAACAACCAAATTCCACCAAGTAATCATAAATCGTAGTATAACTGTATTCGTTCCATACAAACATCTGTGGATTAAATTTTTTGGATAGTGTATAGCCACCATGCTGACGATAGTAATAACCATTATGCGAAACGGCTATTATCTCCTTGTCACAATATCTATAATAATCCAAATTAAAAATCACATCTTCAACAAGTGATAAGCCCTTTTGGAATCTCAGATTATTTTTACGAATGATTTCTGTACTATAGAGTTTCCCCCATGCAAAGTTGAACTTTGTTGCAAAAAGCGTATAAAATGCCAAAAGATAATCTTTCATTGTCGCATAAATACCATAGGCCTGATCTGCTTTGACAAGTTTACCTTCGTTGCTAAAATCAAGGATATATCCGGTCATTACAAGTGCCCCATTTTCGGCAGCTATAACAAGCATCTCCAAACATTGTGATTCAAGATAATCATCAGCATCCAAATAGAATACATACTCACCCTTACATGAATCAAAACCAACATTACGTGCATCTGACAATCCACCATTAGACTTATGGATCACACGAATTCTATCATCCTTTTTCGCATACTCATCGCAAATTGCAGGGCTTCTATCAGAACTTCCGTCATCAACGAGAATGATATCAAGGTTCTTATATGTTTGTGACAATACGCTATCCACACATTGGCACAAATAGGGTTCTACATTGTATATCGGTACAATAACTGAAATCAACGGATTATTCATTTGTGTAAGTATAATTTACGAAGGATGGGTACTATCTTATAAATGTAAACTGCAAAAAATGGACGGAACACTTCACGATAGCCATCTATTACAATAAAGTCTCCTTGGAAGTTAAGAGTATGCATACCCAATGAATATTTACCGTCGTGCTCTATACGGATATCGCACCAATCTTCCTCGGCAAAAGTGTTTGCTGTAAGTTCTATAACATGTGTAATATGCATACACTCACCATATAAATTTGTTGAATCCTGTACTGCTCTATATAATTCGCCATCCACAATAAAACACTTGCCACCACAACGGCTTGTCTTGATATGCTCCTTGATAGGGTTAAGCGAATGGGGCTGGTAATTGCCATATCTGCTGTCTGCACTATAGATAAGCAATTGATCAAGGGCTCGTGGCTGCTTCACAGCAAAGAGAAACCAACGTCCATTCCATTCAATAGGTGTACAGTCAATCAGAGGTTCACTGATAATAATACGCTTATCAGAAACTGTCTCCCCATCAAATTTATAAGTAGCCCAATTACCGTTTCTGCTAGATTCTGGTGCAAAGCGTCCAGTCTCAGCATCGTAAAAAGGATATGAAAGATGACATGTTTCCTCGATCACCACTTTACGATCCGTCATCTTTCCAGTTTTGCGTTCTATTGTACAACGAGAAATAAGACCTTTAGAACGTGAGAATATCAGCTCCTCAGCAAGAACTACTGCCTTATCCTTGTCTACTGTATATATAAAAGGATCCGCAAAAAAGGAACCTGAACGATTATGACGCATCCAAGTAGCTTTGAGAATTAGTACACCTCCTTTTTTTATCTTTCGGAATTCAGCAAGGAAATCTTGATTACATATACCAAGGTTCCATTCACCGATTACGAATTTCTTTAGAAATGAGTTCATATGTTATTTTTCTAATTTGATCAAATAATACTGAAGCAAATTTCCTCCACGATATATAGAACTAATATTCAACATATTAAGTTCTATTTTGAGAATTTACCTTTAAAGTTTTCTATTCCTTGTTTGCATTTTGAGAATATCAATTGACGCTCTGCTGTATCACAACCTAAATAGAGAATACAGAAAGTGGTTGAGATAAGCGACACTGAACCTGTTACAAGGAAGTTGCCCCACCCTTCTGGTATATAAATGTGAGCTGCAATTGGCACTAAAGCAGCAATAATCGATACAAAGAACACTCTAATCACAACCTTTTGCAAGAATAGTCGTGAGGACCAGTTTGGAAAGTCCCCTCTAAGCATATACATACGCGCAAGCACAGCAACAAAAGAGATAAGTGCAGCAACGGCTGTAACACTTTCCACTGGCAATCCGAATTTGATGCATACATACGAAAATGGCAGGACAAGAAGTAAAATGCCACCTACTACTATTTGGTAATTTCGGATGCGACCTGTTGCATTCTTAGCATTAACAACAGGACGAGAGATTGCATCAAAAAGATTACTTAAGATAATGAAACGCACGAACCATACTGCATGTTCAGGGACTTGCCCCAACCACAGATTGAGAAGAAATTCTGTAGTGAGCATGATAGGGAGTGCAATAATGAACATCAGAAAGTAAGAGTACTTAGAGCCATAAATGAGCAATTGCATAAGTGAGTCATATTCTTGTGCAGCATACCGTTTAGTAATTTGGGGTGTGAATGCCTGAGTGAAATTAGCAACAAAAGTGGAGACTATACTGGAAACAGTATTTGCGATTCCATAAGCTGCATTAACCACAGGACCACCTGCCCAGTTAAGAAGGAGATTAGAGCCCTGTGAAGTGAGAATGGCAGCCGATGAGCCAATAAAGTTCCAACCGGCAAAACCAAACATTTCTTTGAAGAGCGAACGGTCGAACACCAAATAAAAAGTACACTCTTGAAATTTGCGTTTACAAAAAATGACATAGATAGCCTGATTAATCAAACCCACACCACAGAGGAGTATAGCGTAAAAAATAAGACGATCAATGGGGGAATGCAACACAGCATAGCAGATGATCAGTTTCATCACACTATCGGAAACTGCCAGATAGGCATAAATATCCATACGTTCGTGAGCAATAATAGCTGCAGAATAGGGTTGGTTGATAAGATTGACCACAAAAGTAACGAGTGAGATCTGAAAGCACCACATAGCAGCAGTCATACGCGACTCGGGGATGACCATTTTATTATCAAGGTACCATATACCGAAAGTTTCTGTAGCTATGAATACAATAATCGCCAAACCTATGAGAACAAAAATTGAGGTACTAAAGACACGCTTAAGTTTATCAAGATCCTTGCGTCCCAGTTCAAAGGTGAAAAAACGGCTGACAGAACTAGCCACAGACCCAGAAATAAGTGAAAACATTGAAACAAATCCACCCACAACATTATAGATACCATAATCCTCTACACCAAGAGCTTGGAGAATAACACGAGATGTATATAATCCCACAAGCATGGTGAAAAACATCCGAAAATAAAGCGCTAAGGCATTCTTTGCTATTTGCTTATTATTTGACTCTGCCATTAAATGTTTAATAGTAAACTCTCTAAGTAACTGATTAAAAGTTGCAAAAGTAATCTTTGTCTTATTCTCTATTTTGTGAATATTTGAAGCAGATGGAGGATTCGAACCTCTTGATACCTGTACATCTGCTAAACCATATTTTAATTATAAACGACCATCGATAATAGCACGTGGAAGTACTCCCTTCACATCATAAATCGCACCATTCTCTTTAAGAAAACTCTTCACATCTATTTCAAGGAATTGCTTATGAGCAACACCAAGAATAACAGCATCAAACTTCTCTGTTGGCAGTTCGTTAGTAATATCAATATTATACTCGTGCTTAACGGCAGCAGGATTAGCCCATGGATCGTAAACAGAGATGTTGTTGGTATACTCTTGAAAAGTTGTATAAATGTCTATAATCTTTGAGTTGCGAAGGTCCGGACAGTTCTCTTTAAAAGTGATACCAAGAATAAGAATCTTAGCATCCTTCACTAACACACCTTTCTTGTTCATGCACTTAATGGTTTGATTGGCAACGTATGCACCCATACCGTCATTCAATCGACGAGAAGCAGACATAATACGAGGAAGCACTCCATATACCTGTGCCTTCTGAATGAGGTAATATGGATCAACTGAAATACAGTGACCACCAACAAGGCCCGGGCTTAATTTAATAAAGTTCCATTTGGTGGCAGCTGCGTCAATCACATCGTGAGTGTCAATGCACATCGCATTGAAAATCTTCGCAAGTTCATTCATAAAGGCAATATTGACATCACGCTGGCTATTCTCAATAATCTTACTTGCCTCAGCCACCTTGATAGAAGGAGCTTTATGGGTACCATTGACCAATACAGAATTATAAACACCATCCACAATGTCAGCAATCTCAGGGGTTGAACCAGAAGTCACTTTCTTTATCTTTTCTACTGTATGTTCTTTATCACCTGGATTAATACGTTCTGGAGAATAGCCTGCGAAAAAGTCTTCATTGAACTTGAGACCAGAAACTCGCTCAACCACAGGTAAACATTCCTCCTCAGTAACACCTGGATAAACAGTGGATTCATAAACGACAATATCGCCCTTGGAAATAACCTTACCTACAGTTTCACTAGCGCCCCAAAGTGGTGTGAGATCAGGATGATTGTCTGCATCAACTGGAGTAGGAACAGCTACTACGTAGAAATTACAGTCTTGAATCTGCTCGATGTCGGTAGTACATACAAAGTCGTGGTTGTGAATAGCATCCTGAAGAAGTTCATCTGAAACCTCAAGAGTAGCATCATGACCTGCCATAAGAGATTCACAACGTTTCTGATTCATATCAAAACCAACAGTCTTGTATTTGGTAGAAAACAAACGGGCAAGAGGAAGACCCACATAACCCAAACCGATTACACAAATTTTAATTTCATTCATAATCGTATAACTTATAAATATTTATGTATGTACTAATAAAATAAATTCAATGCCACATACAAAGCAATTATTACATACCTATCAGTTTTTGAAAAAGCCGAATATATTGTCGTATATTCTTATCCTTATCAAAAAGTTCGTTGGCACGTTCCACGCATTGTTGCTTATAGTAGTCTTTCCCTTTGGAACGAATGGACTTAACGGCATCCACCACCTGCTGGATATTGTTATTATCAACAACATGACCACATGGTCCAGGGAGCTCAGGATTGGCAGTAGCATTGTTAACAATGAGAGGAGTGCCACAAGCAAGTGCCTCTGCTGCCACTTTGCCAAAGGTTTCCTGAATAGAAAAATTAAAAAGAACATCAGCCATAGAGTAATATTGAGCGAGTTCCTCTGTAGAGCCTGTAGGTGGTACTGAAGTAATGTTAGCTGGAAGTTCTATGTCAGGCTTTTGACCAATCATCACAATCTTAACATCAGGCATCTGTTTCGCCACCTCAAGGTATACCTCAAGTCCCTTCCGAAAATTCCATGACATAGATACCCCTAAAGCAACAAAGTCAGTATCCTTAAGATTTAGTTTCGCACGAAGAACATATGTTTCGCGAGGATAGAAAGTTTTAAGATTAATCCAGTTATATATACGCTGAAACTTAACTGCCTTATGGAAGACAGGAGCTTTGCGAGCTTCGTTGGTAATCCAGTCTGATACGCCCACCACAGCAAGACGAGAGATGGCCCCTACAAATCGCTTGTGATCACGAAAAACAGATCGAGTGGGATCAAAAAACCAACTTGCCTTATCTTTCTTGATTAGCGGACAATTGTAACACTCGGTTTGCCATTTCTGACATCCTATCTCGGTGTAATGACAACAATAACCAGTAAAGAACCAACAGTCGTGAAGTACTATAACAGTAGGTATATCGTTCTTAGCAAGATAGCGAGCAATCATCGGCAAATTAATGTAATTACTATGAAAATTACGAAGAATGATTACATCGGGCTGTATCTTATAAAGTTTACGTATAAGCATGTATGTAGGTATGATAGAAAAATATGCCTGACGACCAGTAAGGCGCGATAGAAGCGCATGCAACTTATGGTCAAACCATGATCCCATGAGATCATACTTATCTGAATTAGACATAGGCATAGAATAAAATTTGAAAGAACTTATCCCGTGCTCCGTAAGATATGTATGAAGCTCAAAACATGTGCGACCAGTACTACTGTACTCATAGCAAGCATTAATCTGTACAACTTTCATTTTAAATAATTTCTATACGATATAACTTGTTACTCGTTTTGTACCTACGAACAAAAGCTCTATAAAACTCTATAGATTTATTTTTTTTTACGCCACACCATTTTGTTAACTATCCCTGTATAGCTTTGAATAATCTTCACTACCTTGTTTGCAACATCCTCAACATACACAGGTACAGGTATCCCGTTATCCCCCTCGGCATTCATAGCAATGGCAGTATCAACAGCCTGAAGAAGAGATTTTTCGTCAATGCCCGCAAGGATAAAGCCAGCCTTATCCAATGATTCGGGACGTTCGGTACTGGTGCGGATACAGACTGCCGGAAAAGGATGTCCCACACTTGTAAAGAAACTACTTTCCTCGGGTAAAGTACCAGAATCACTGATTACAGCGGCAGCATTCATCTGCAGGCAGTTGTAGTCATGAAAACCGAGAGGCTCGTGGCGAATTACACGTTTATCCAATTGGAAACCGCTCTTCTCTATACGGTTGTGTGAACGGGGATGACAGCTATAAAGAATAGGCATGTCATACTTTTCAGCTATGGCATTGATAGCATTGAACAGTGAAAGAAAATTCTCTTCTGTATCTATGTTCTCCTCGCGGTGAGCACTGAGCAGGATGTATTTGCCCTTCTCCAAACCGAGACGTTGATGAATGTCACTGGCTTCTATATCGACAAGATTGGCATGCAATACCTCAGCCATGGGACTACCTGTTACATAGGTGCGTTCTTTTGGAAGACCGCACTCATGAAGGTATCTTCTTGCATGCTCGCTGTATGCCAGATTCACATCACTGATGATATCAACAATACGTCGGTTGGTCTCCTCAGGAAGACATTCATCCTTACAACGGTTACCTGCCTCCATGTGGAAGATGGGAATATGAAGACGTTTTGCTGCGATAGCACTCAAACAAGAGTTGGTATCACCCAAGATGAGTAACGCATCAGGCTTGATTGCATTCATTAATTTGTAGGAGCAGTTGATGATATTACCAACTGTTGAACCCAAGTCGTCACCTACGGCATCCATATAAACCTCAGGGTCGGCTAATTTCAAATCCTTAAAAAATACCCCGTTGAGGTTATAGTCATAGTTCTGACCGGTATGCGCCAAAACTGTATCAAAGTATTTGCGACACTTGGTGATAACTGCCGCAAGACGAATAATCTCAGGTCTTGTACCTACTATGATAAGAAGTTTCAGTTTGCCGTTATCCGCAAACTTTACGTCACTATAATCTGTTTTAATATCTGCCATAATGTATTTATTCTACGGGTAAGAAATAAGTGTCCGGACAATTGGAGTCAAATGCCTCGTTGGCCCACATGAGTGTCACCAGATCACAGGTATCAGAGAGGTTTATGATATTGTGAGTATAGCCGGGCAACATGTGTACAGCTTCTATCTTATCATCGCTAACCTCAAAGTTCAGCACTTCGTCAGTATCTATCCGGCGTTGCTGAATGAGAGCCTTGCCCGATACGACAATA
>ENA-UEPG01000914-UEPG01000914.1-human-gut-metagenome-genome-assembly--contig:-NODE-914-length-25972-cov-8.845955_pt1 | contig 25972 bp, 26 predicted proteins | sample MGYA00242893_ERZ507902 | MGnify/ENA primary metagenome ERZ507902 (study PRJEB26167, sample SAMN06115491) | human gut metagenome | host: Homo sapiens | place: China:Gansu | collected 2015-04-23 | study...
CATGGTATTGAAGAATTCTACGCAGAAGATTACACTGATGCTGAAATCAAGGCTATATTTAATAAGGTATATGGCGGTACAGAATTGACCAAAGAAGAAATTCTGAAATTCAAATCGGCCATGCTTGTTATCTTCGGTGAAATGGACTGGGAAAAAGGGTGGACGCAGCAGTTTCACTATGGCGCTATCCGTAATAACAACACTAAGATGTTCAAATTGCTGGGCGCTGACACCGGATTCGACTCTATCGGTGAATTTACTACAGCCAAAGCAATGGCTAAATTCCTTGATCGCCTGAACACCAATGGTAAATTGACTAAAACAATCCTCTATAACCTGAACCCATGCGCAAACGAAGTGATTGCAACTATGTTGGGCAACTTCCAGGATGGTTCTATCCCGGGAAAAATTCAGTTTGGTTCCGGATGGTGGTTCCTCGATCAAAAGGATGGTATGGAAAAACAAATGAACGCCTTGTCTGTACTCGGTCTTCTAAGCCGTTTCGTAGGTATGCTGACAGACTCTCGTTCCTTCTTATCCTACCCGCGTCATGAATATTTCCGCCGTACATTATGCAACTTGGTAGGACGCGACGTAGAGAACGGAGAAATCCCAGCATCTGAAATGAAACGCGTAAACCAAATGATTGAAGACATCAGCTACAACAATGCTAAGAACTTCTTCAAGTTCTAACGGATAGTAGTTACACTATAAAAAATACCGCTACCAAAGTCGAATATGCTTTGAGTAGCGGTATTTTTTATGTTCTACTATTACCTTTCATCCCATTCCACAACCCAGGGCTTATCTTATGCATTAACAGTAGATTCACAACACGAACCACAACGCTGACAAATCCCCAAAGCAATGTTTCATTCAGCGTATAATATCTTTGACCTGAATAAATACCCAAATACAATATGGTAAACATAATACCAACGTAACAATAACAGGTATGTACTTTCTACTGCCCCCTTTTTTTATTATCATTCAAGTATTGATATACAAAAAAAGAGGCAATTAATTACCTCTTTTTTTGTACACCCTCAGGGACTCGAACCCTGGACCCACTGATTAAGAGTCAGTTGCTCTACCAACTGAGCTAAGAGTGCAACATTAAATTTACGCTGCAACTTTGGAATTTGTACACCCTCAGGGATTCGAACCCTGGACCCACTGATTAAGAGTCAGTTGCTCTACCAACTGAGCTAAGAGTGCTTATTTCCTCGTTTGCGGTTGCAAAAGTAGGTCTTTTATTTCATTTGACCAAACAATAATGCAGCTTTTTTACTATCTTTTTTTCGTTATTATTCGAACACATAAAGCTCAGAAGGCGTATTTCGCTTTAAAGCAAGTAGTTGCACATCTTTGCCAACAATAACCCCTTTGTTCTTTAATTTCCACTCTACAGTTTTAAAAGCCAATTCCGGATGATTATTGTCTTTACTCAAATGGCATAACCAAATATACCGCAAGTGCTCAGTAATATTTTCCGCTAGAAACTCAGCAGTGTCCGAATTACTCATGTGCCCGGTCTTACTTGTGATTCGTTCTTTCAAATATTGCGGATAAGGTCCCATTTGGAGCATTTCTTCATCATAGTTAGCTTCCAGAATCAGATAATGTGCTTTGCTTATATAATGAGCTGCCGTAGGGGTAATCTCCCCAAGGTCCGTCAAGAAAGAAAATATTTTGCCGTCTATCTCAATACAATATCCCACATTATCCGTACCATCATGCGGAACTTCGAAAGATTCGATACGGAAATCCTCTAAAATCATAGGTTCTTGTTTTTCCAGATAACGAACCGATGAACTGAGCTTCTCCGTCATGCAATAACTGCGGTTGATTCCTGCGTGAATACGTGCCGTTGTATAAACCGGGATATTCAATTTCTCACCCAAATGGCCTACAGCTTTGATATGGTCTGCATGGTCATGCGTAATAAATACGGCACGGATACTATCCATCAAGATATTAAAATCCTTCAGTGTTTTTTTTATAGCACGAATACCGATTCCAGCATCAATCAGTATTCCATAGGTCTCAGTGCCCAGATAATAACAGTTCCCGCTACTGCCACTCGCCAAGCTTATAAATTTTACTTTCATGTTTTACCTTCTTTATTAAAATGCAAAATGCCGTCAACTTTTACAGCAAAGTGACGGCAAATATACGTAAAAAAGAAGAGATTTACTGATAAGACTTCTTCTTTTTGTCGATGGATTCGGTGATTTTCGCAAATAATAGCAACGCTACGGCAGCAATCAAACCAATCGCAGCAAAGTAATACCATATATAATGGGCATTTCCGCTTGCAGCTTCCCATGCCGCACGTGTCTCAAACAAAGCCGGATCCGGACAATATTTAGTCAACAAGATTCCCGCCAGTCCGAAACCGAAGATAGAAGAAAGAAAAGAATGTAAATGACTGAATCCTAAATACATTCCTTCTTCTCCTTTAGGAGCCTGCAAAGAAAAATATTCCAAATAACGCGGTGAAATGAAACACTCGGCAAGTGCCTGCACTACAATGCCTGCAACCATCATCAACGTAATATTACTTATTCCGGAAAGCAGATCACTGCCGAGCAAGTTTCCACACGCCATCAGTAAAGCCGAAACAGGAATCAAAAACATCCCCACATTCATTGAAGTGATAGCACTGCGTTTTGCCATCAGGCGTGTGATAAAACTAACACAACATACCACTACAAAAGGATTCACATTGGCAATCCAGCCTGGTTTTGCCGTTTCACCAGCCATACGAATCACATACTTAGGCATCGTAGCATAAAGCTGCTGTTGCACCATCCAGAATCCTGTGACAATCAATATAAGAATCAACAAACGCCAGTTTGTTACAATCCTCATAAATCCCTGTCCTATTTCGTGAAGGCTTTTTCCTTCTCCCGCCGTATGGGTCGATTTATATAAAAAAACAACGGCAAGCAAAGCAATGACAGTCATTGTCCCTGAAAAATAGTTAATGTATATATACGCCTGTTCACCAATGACATTCCTCAAAGGATCGACAATCGTCTTACCGGTGAAAGCACCCATATTTACCATCATATAAAAAATGGAATAACCACGGGCACGAGTAGCTTCCGTTGTCTCCTTGGCTACAGAAGCGGAAATTATAGACTTGATGAAAGAACCGCCTACCATAAGAATAAATAAGACAGGCACAATCATCCAACGGGAATAGCTGTCGGGTAAACCATTAAACTGAGTCGTTGCACCATAACTTACCAACCCGGCAGCTTCCAATAAGGTAGGCAAAACTCCCAATCCCAAATATCCGACCGATAATAAGGAAAATGCTATCATCATTGATTTCCGGAAACCGATTTTATCGGCATAAGCACCGGAAAAAATAGGAAGCAGATACAACCCACCGGAGAAAAGTCCGGAAATCATACTTGCTTCAAAATCATTAAAACCTAAAATAGAAGATAGATAAATAGTGAGAACGATAAAAACAGCATAATACGCCATACGTTCAAACAGTTCGACTGTGTTGCTGACCCAAAAAGCTCTCGTAAAGCCTTTAGCAGCACGCTGAGGGGAATTGTTCATGTATTTATAATTTTTATTAAAATGTTAATTCGGAACAAAGATACGTTTTTTTGGCTTACTGTCCGTATCTTTGTCTAAAATTAGGTATTAAAAAAAACTATGATTATAGCTGTTGATTTTGACGGAACGATTGTAGAGCATCGTTACCCGCGTATTGGTGAAGAAATTCCATTCGCAGTTGATACACTGAAGTTGTTGCAACAAGAAAAGCATCGTTTAATATTATGGAGTGTGCGCGAAGGCTCGCTTCTGGACGAAGCCGTCGAATGGTGCAAAGCCAGAGGCCTAGAGTTTTATGCAGTCAATAAGGATTATCCTGAGGAACAAAAAGACCATCAGGGCTTCTCCCGAAAGTTGAAAGCCGATATGTTCATAGACGACCGGAATCTGGGTGGGCTGCCGGACTGGGGAGTTATCTATGAAATGATAAAAGAGAAAAAGACATTCGCAGACATATACAGCCAAAATGGTGAAGAAGAAAAGCCATCTCTGAAAAAGAAGAAAAGATGGTTGCCTTTTTAGGCACTCAAACAAATGTAAATTTTGCCTATATAGATTAAAAATGCGACTAAACAGTCGATTTTTGTGACTATTCGGTGTATATTTGCACACCCTTATTTCTCGTGACCTTATTAAAGACACGAGTATTATATGTTTATTTTGATTATTGTGCACTCTCATCAGGCGTGATGGAGTGCACATTTATTTATGAACAATGACATCCGCCGTTCATACTACCCTTCCTTATTCTCCCATTTCTCCCGAAACTCCCATAATTGCTCGATAATAGGATAAAACGTTGGATTTTCCCAGTTTCTGTCAATCATTGCGCTCAAAGACTCCAAATACTGTTTACTGTCAATAATTGTAGTGCATTTATTAAGCTGATATTTTTCAGTCGGATAATTTTTCGTTTCAAGCATCTTTTTCGCCCAGTTCAGCAATTCCTGAACAGATTCGTTGTCATAAGTATGTTGTGCCATATCTATTCTATTTATTTTTTCGACAAAGATACAAAGTTTATTTATTCACGAATAAAGTTACTTATTTCTTTTCAATATCACACGTCTCTATTTTATAATCGTCATAGAACAAATTAAAGATATTTTATGTTTATATAAACAAAGATGAACTTTAAAAACAGAACAACTTATGATTTACAATTTTTTATTTCCCACAAAGCCCAATACAACAAAAGCATCTTTATTGCTGTTGGCAGTCCGGATAATCTTCGGTATATTATTAATGAACCATGGCATACAAAAATGGAGTAGTTTCCAGGAGTTATCGGCAGTCTTTCCCGACCCTTTGGGTATAGGAAGCCCCATATCTCTCGGACTAGCTATTTTTGGCGAACTGGTGTGTTCAATGGCATTCATCGTCGGATTCCTATACCGATTGGCAATGATTCCGATGATTTTTACAATGATTGTAGCTTTCTTTATAATTCATGCAAATGATGTATTTGCAGTTAAAGAGATGGCTCTCATTTATTTAGTCGTGTTTATAATCATGTACATCGCCGGTCCCGGTAAGTTTTCAATCGACCATATTATCGGGAACGAATTGCAGCGACGAAAATCTAAATCATATAAAAAGTAGGAATAATAACCTTGATTAATTTAAAAACATTATATTTGCATACATTTAAAAGAGAATATACAAACATTTTTTATTAATCAAAAAAAACATTTTGACATGAAAAGAGGGAAACTGTCTTTAGTCGCAGTAGTACTTAGCGGCAGCCTATTATTCAGTTCTTGTGTAGGTTCATTCGGTTTATTCAATCGCTTGTCTTCCTGGAACCAGTCTGTTGGAAACAAATTCGTGAATGAACTTGTATTTCTGGCTTTCAACATCATTCCGGTTTACGGTGTAGCTTATCTGGCTGATGCTTTAGTAATCAACTCTATTGAATTTTGGAGCGGCTCCAATCCGATGGCTAACGTAGGTGACGTGAAGAAAGTAAAAGGAGAAAACGGCAACTACATGGTGAAAACACTTGAGAATGGTTATTCTATCACTAAAGAAGGTGAAACTGCTTCGATGGATCTGATTTACAACAGAGAAGCCAATACCTGGAATGTTGTAGCAAACGGCGAAAGCACAGAACTGGTAAAAATGAACAATGACGGCACGGCTGATTTGTTCTTGCCAAACGGTGAAAAAATGAATGTTACACTGGATGCCCAAGGTATGATGGCAGCCCGTCAGGCAACAACAAGCAACCTTATGTTTGCAGCCCGTTAATAATTAATTCAAGAAAACAATAGTCAAGGAGATGAAACTCATCTGGATAGGTTTCATCTCCTTTTTCATTATCATTCCTGACTACAAATATATTTTACACCATGAATAAGCTACGTCTATTTATACTTTCATCCTTATTCTTCACATGTCTGTCATGCCGGCAACATCCCCCGCAAACCCAGATAGAGCAGGCAGCAATCGATTTTTGTGAAGCTTTTTATAACCTCAACTATCCGCTTGCCGAAGAATATAGCACGCCTTCTTCCCTATCCTATCTCAGTTTTCTGGCATCTAATGTCCGGCAAACTCACTTGAATCAATTAAAAACACAAGGAGCAGCCAAAGCCTCAGTCATCTCAAGTGAGATAGACGCCAACTCTGAAAGAGCAACGATTGTCTGCCAAATAAAAAATGCATATATCATAAATCCGATTAATGGAGAAATGAAACAGATAAGCGCCTTGAAAGATACGCTCGAATTAATAAGGAAATATAATAAATGGCTGGTCAGAAAGGATATCCCACTGCGAAATGGAAAGCAAAATCGCGACTAAACTTAGGATGGACAATAGGGAAATGCTCTTTTCTAGTTTTAAAAGCCGGATTAACCGCCTTCATACCCCCGTCAAAACGAAGGATAAAGAAATCCAAATCAAGCCGCAGTCCTAGTCCGTAGGCTACTGCTATCTGTTTATAGAACTTATCAAATTCGAAAACGCCCCCCGGCTGATTCGCATAACTCCTGATAGTCCAAATATTACCCGCATCAACAAATACCGCTCCCTGAAACTTCCAGAACAGTTTACTCCGATATTCAATACTGGCATCCAGCTTGATATCTCCGGATTGATCCAACAGGTTCCCATTTCCAGCAAAAGAGCCCGGTCCCAAATCACGTACCGACCAGCCGCGGACACTATTAGCTCCGCCTGAAAAATATTGTTTCTCAAACGGGATCGTTTTCGCATTTCCGTAAGGAACTGCCACTCCTATACCTGCATGAAACGCAAATGAATTACGATAATCAATTCTTATATTTTTAGCAAAATCGAATTCTCCCTTGAGGTATTGGGCATAAGGAATACCCAGAATGGCATACTCGCCATTAGCATTCTTCCGGATGCCTGTCGCTTTTGACAAAGCATACATTACATTTCCGGCAGATTCAAAATTAAAACGGATAGAATATGAGTTGGCAGCGATTGTATTATTTACGATAGATCCGCCTACACTATTATAATTATAGCTATATCCCATATTTATAATCAACCGGTCCTGATAATTATACTGAAAAACCTGATTTTGTCCTTTATTAATATAATCCTCTCTGAATTTGTCGGAAATACGCGGCAAATAGAGGAAACCGATATTAATCAAATCGATACGATGTTGTATTCTCTGACGTTGAGTCCACTTGTAGCTCCAGTTAGCGGAAGCCATCGTACGCAGAAATTCAGGTCGCAACTGATAATTATACTGTAATCCGAACTCCGTAGTGGCCCGTATCTTCCGCTTAAAATCCGAAGAAAGAAAAGGGAACAGGAAATTGGGAAAATTGATACTCGTCTCTACTCCATATTCCGTATAGTTATTATTTGAATAACCCGCCTGAAGTCCGGAAATCACTTCATAAGCACCGCGGAATTTTATCATAAAAGTCTCCGACCCCCGAAAAAGATTCCGGTTCTGAAAAGAGACGGAAGCCGCTGCGCCCAAGTCACCGGCAGAGTTTGTCCCCTCTACCTCGAAAGCCACGGATTTATGCTTACTTTTAGTCAGCATCACATAGCAGTCAAGCTTTGTCGAATCTCCTATCTGAGTCTCAACAAAACGGATAGTAGTATATTTCAATGCAGACAAACGTCCGAAACTGGAATACGTCTGCTGTACATCCCGTTCATTATACAAATCTCCAGGACCGAAACGAAGATTATCCGTAAGCACTTTGGGCCGCAGATAAAGTCTGTCTTTATAATAAATCGGATATCCTTTATAATGTACAGAGTCATTGACCTCCACACTGCTCATTGCAGAAGACTGCAACACATCATAATCCGTAATGAAATTAATTTTGTTAATCCAATACTGCTGATGCGCCTTTGCGGAATCACCCGCATGAACTTTATACGGCTGCAAATGTTGAGTTAAATCTACATTATAAGTATTACGAACCGTATCAGCGGTATAGCCAATATAATCCTTATTAAATTTATAATAACCGTTCCGCAATAGTCTGTCCGTGATACGCTGTCTGTCTGCATCCAATACATTGACATCAAAATACATCCCCTCTTTCAGCAAGCTCCTGGCAGAATCCCGTTTTAGGATATCGGCTATTTTAGGGTCGGTTATATCATATTTAATAGACCGGACAATATATGGTTTTCCTGCCGTCACGTCATAATACAGTTTTATCTTTTTCTTCTTTATCTTCACCGAACGTTTCACCGTCGCTGCCATATACCCCATATTATGCACAGCTTTTGTAATTTCTTCCTCAGAACGTTGCGCTTCTTCCTCACTGTATATCACAGGAGCATCTCCTATTCTTCTCAGAAACTTGTTCCCCCATTTGGTAGAATCACGTCCCGAAAGGTTGTAGACATAAAGCTGTGTCTTTATCAGACTAAACCACTTGGCATTAGGATTCTGACGAACATACATACGTAAAGAAGAAGGGCGGATATTTTTCTGGTCCGTACGAATCTTGACTTCATCCAACAGATAAGAACCTTCCGGCACAAACTTGGTGGCAGTGCACGAAGCAAGTGACAGGACAGCAGCGGAAGCAATCAAAAAAAGAAAATTTCTCCTCATACGGTTGTTTACATCGATAGCATAAAAATGCGATTACAAAGATAAATTATATTTTCCGATGGGGAAAATAAATTAAGAAAAAGAGAGAAAAGTGAGGATAGATTGGAAATATCTTTATAGCTTTGCAAAAGAATATCAAATTTATGGCATCACTAAGTAAAAACAAAATAAAATATATCCACTCGCTGGAACAGAAGAAAATACGGAAGGAAGAACGGGTTTTTCTTGCTGAAGGCCCCAAACTGACAGGTGATTTACTTGAACATTTTCCTTGTCGTTTTTTGGCTGCCACTTCATTATGGCTTCAAAAACATCCGGATATTCATGCAAACGAAATCGTAGAAGTTTCTCAGGAAGATCTTTCCCGAGCCAGTCTGCTGAAAACTCCCCAGCAGGTACTTGCCGTTTTTGAACAACCCCAATATACTCTTGACCCGGAAGTTGCGCGCCACTCTCTTTGTCTGGCATTGGACGATGTTCAGGACCCGGGGAATTTAGGCACTATTGTCCGGTTGGCTGATTGGTTCGGCATCGAGCATATCATTTGCTCACAGAATACGGTAGACGTATATAACCCCAAAACAGTGCAAGCCACGATGGGCGGAATCGCACGGGTAAAGGTACATTATACTTCTCTTACTGATTTTATACGTTCACTTGGAGATGATATTCCTGTATTCGGCACTTTTCTGGATGGAGAGAATATGTACAAGCAACCATTATCCGCTACCGGACTGATTGTGATGGGAAACGAAGGTAACGGTATAGGAAAAGAAGTGGAAACGTTAATCAACCGGAAACTTTATATTCCCAATTACCCGCAAGGCCAGGAAACGTCCGAATCACTCAATGTAGCTATCGCTACCGCAGTAATCTGTGCCGAGTTCCGTCGACAGGCTGCATGGAAGTAAAATCAAAAGGATAAAACAAATAAGGCCATAAGGCTTCTCCTTTCTTTTCCATTTCACGAAGATACCTATTAAAATTATTCAGGTACAGATTACACTGATTACACGGTTTAAATGAGAAAACCGTATAATCCGCGTAATCCGTACCTGCAAGCTTATATTGATTTGCAGAAAGCAACACAATAACTCCCGGCATCCATTCCACAGACTCTATTTCTTCAGTCAATGGGAATATACTCCGAACAGTTCCTTCGTCATTTATCTCCACCACCTGTTGTTTCACAAATCCGACATCAGGTATCAGTAAATAATGAGATGCAAATCGTTTCATAATAACTAGCGAGGTTGATTTCTTTGCTGCTGCCGCTTACGTTGGTTCATCTGCCGCTCTCTTCTTTGTTCTAGTCTTTCCTGTTGGATATGCTGCTCAACTTCAATCTGTTCCGGTCTCTTCTCACGGTGAGTTCCCGTACGGCGGCGGTTCATTTCTTCCGGTGTCAGACGTTGGATATCCTCTTTATTTTCTTCTACCACTTTATGCAAAGAATCAGCTTTTTCCTTATCAGAAAGCTTCTTAAGAGAATCCACACGCAAGGCTTCTATCTTGTTCAGCGAATCGCGGACTGCAAAAGCAAGTGTATCTGTACAATGATAACGGGTCATCATAAAACGATCGGCCAGTAGTGCCCCCGCCTTCTCCTTATTTCCCACAGGATAATAAATGAATCCTCTTATCTCCTTCATCTGCCCCAATGTATCTGCAAACAAGCGTATCTGCCGAACACCCGGTTCGGTCACTGTTTCCCAATGATTGACAGTATCTTTCTCGTATATCACCTGCATTGCCATGGTAACAGACCTTAAAGAATCGGCAAGCATCGGTTTGAGGAAGTTATAACGCACTTCCCACACCAATGTATCCCGGTCTTTGTAATTAGAGTCGGTCGGCAAAGCAAATACATACTGATTATTCATCATTTCACCGGTCAGCCGCACCATGCGTTGCCACGGCCAAACGTCGATACTGTCACCGGATTTTGTCATCTTCGGCTTCTTGTCACGTTTGGCAATCAGGTCACCGACAAGTTCCTGCTCGTCTTTCAAACGTTTCCGCACCTTATCATAAATTTTCGACAGTACTTCTGTGTTACGTGTGTACCAGACCATAGATGAGTCGAACGCAGCTTGTGTAGTCCCGTGCTTCTTGAAAACAGCATCGATATACAACGCTTTCTTATAGTTTTCGCTATAAGGCAGATTGTCTCCCATGGATCTTGCCAGATGATAATCATATAGCAGATTCTCCATCTTCGATTCCGAAATTACATCATTAGGTCTTTTCACTTTACATCCGGCTACTGCAAACGCAAGCATACAGACAAGACACAGATGAAACCGAAATTTATTATTCATGATTCGCACTTTCCTTTTTATCTTTATCCAATGAATGATAGGACTCATTCAGATATTTACTATAAAAGAGCAACAAAGCAATGATACCGCAACTAATGGCGGCATCCGCAAAATTAAAGATCGGGCTGAAGAATATAAAATGTTCCCCACCTACAAATGGCATCCACGTAGGCCAGTTCGTATCTATAATCGGAAAGTAAAACATATCCACCACTTTACCGTAAAACCAGGTGGAATATCCCCCACCCTCAGGCATAAACGTTGCAATCTGGGAATGTGTGCTTTCATTGAAAATAACTCCATAGAAAACACTGTCTATAATATTTCCCAATGCACCGGTCAGGATCAAAGCCACACAAACAATGTATCCGGTTTTAAAGCCTTTCTTCACTATTTTATAGAGATACCAGCCTATCAATGCCACTGCAACAATACGGAATGTGGTCAGGAATAATTTTCCGAAGATTTCCATACCGAAAGCCATACCGTTGTTTTCGGTGAAATAAATATAAAACCAGTCTGTCACACGATTACTTTGGTGCCAGTACATATGAGTCTTAATCCAGATTTTAATGACCTGGTCGATAATCAATACGGAAAAGATAACGAGAAGGGCAATTCTCCCCTTCGTGAATAGTTTCTTCATGTGTTCATTATAAATTAAGCATAACGAGCTACAAGTGCCGTGCGTAAACTTTGCGCAGCTACTTGTAGCTCGTCACTCGTAGCTTGTGTAGCTATCTATTATTTTTTACCACTGTTTTTTGCCTCAATACTCAAAGTGGCATGAGGAACAGCACGCAGACGCTCCGCCGGAATCAATTTACCGGTTTCACGGCAGATACCATACGTCTTGTTCTCGATACGTATCAAAGCTGCTTGCAACCCCTGGATAAACTTCAACTGGCGTTGTGCCAAGCGGGTTGTTTCTTCCTTGGAAAGCGTATTCGCTCCTTCTTCCAGCACCTTATATGTAGGAGATGTATCATCGGTATCATTACCATCCAATCCCATCAAACTCTTCTTCAACTGTTCATAGTCACGTTGCGCCAATTCCAGTTTCTCCATAATGATGGCACGGAATTCTTCAAGTTCCGCATCTGAGTATCTAGTCTTTTCTGCCATAATCTTACAATTTTAAGAGGTTAATCAATATAGTATTAGTCTTTTATCACATTCACGAACAGTGAGAAATCGTCAAAGCTAAGCTCTGTACCGTCTTTCACTTCATCAACAAGTTCCAAAGATGTGCCTAAAACCTGGTTACAAATATAAGTATTATATTCTTTTACCGCATCATCTGTTTGCGTATTTTTCGAGATTGTTATTTTTATTTTGTCTGTTATCTCGAAACCGCTTGATTTACGTATATTTTGAATACGGTTCACCAATTCACGGGCAATACCCTCACGACGCAATTCTTCGGTAACGGTAACCTCAAGTGCCACAGTCAACTTACCTTCATTGGCAACCAGCCATCCCGGAATATCTTCACTGAAAATTTCTACATCCGTCGCTTCGATGACCGCTTCCGCTCCATCCAGGTTCAACGCATATTTTCCGTTCTTTTCGAGTTCGGCGATTGCTTCCTGCGACATATCCGCAACAGCGGCAGCCACCGCCTTCATCTGTTTTCCAAACTTCGGACCGAGCTTCTTAAAGTCACATTTTACTTTCTTCACCAATACACCGGCAGCACCGTCAACAAAATTGACTTCTTTGACATTGACTTCATTCATAATCAAGTTCTTCACAGCTTCGATATGAGCTTTCTGCTCTTCATCTACCACCGGAACCATGATACACTGTAGTGGTTGGCGAACCTTGATATTCACTTTACGGCGCAATGCCAGTACCATAGAGGTCACATCCTGTGCCATCTGCATACGGGCTTCCAATTCCTTGTCTATCATCTCTTCCTGACATTCCGGGAATTTAGCCAGATGGACGGAAACCGCATTATCACGTCCTGTTGCGGTAATCAAATCCGTATATAACCGGTCTGCATAGAACGGTGATATAGGAGACATCAATTTGGCAACTGTTTCGAGACAGGTGTACAGTGTCTGGTATGCAGACAATTTATCTTGTGTAAATTCACCGCCCCAAAAACGTTTACGGTTCAGGCGAACATACCAATTAGACAAGTTATCATTCACAAAGTCGGAAATCAAACGACCTGCCTTTGTCGGTTCATATTCATTATAGCAAGTATCTACCTCTTTAATCAATGTATTCAGCACGGACAATATCCAACGGTCGATTTCCGGACGTTCCGCCATCGGCACGTCAGCTTCCTTATATTCGAACCCGTCTACATTGGCATAAAGCGCGAAGAACGAATAGGTATTATATAAAGTACCGAAGAACTTACGGCGAACTTCTTCCACTCCTTCCACATCGAACTTCAAGTTATCCCACGGAGAAGAGTTAGTTATCATATACCAGCGCAACGGATCGGAACCGTACTTCTCAATCGTAGTGAACGGATCGACAGCGTTGTTCAAGCGCTTGGACATTTTATTACCGTTTTTGTCAAGCACCAGTCCGTTAGAAATAACAGCCTTGTATGACACACTGTCAAATACCATGGTAGCGATAGCGTGCAGCGTAAAGAACCATCCGCGTGTCTGGTCTACCCCTTCTGCGATAAAGTCGGCCGGGTACACCTGACGATTATCCAGCAGTTCCTTATTCTCAAACGGATAATGAATCTGTGCATAAGGCATAGCACCCGAATCGAACCAAACATCGATCAAGTCAGATTCACGCTTCATCGGCTGACCGTCTTTCGATACCAATATAATATCGTCTACATAAGGACGGTGAAGGTCAATCTTATCATAGTTCTCCTCAGTATATTCGCCCGGAACAAAACCTTTGTCCTTGTACGGGTTGGATTTCATAAATCCGGCAGCTACCGATTTTTCTATTTCATTATAAAGTTCTTCTACAGACTCGATACACTTTTCATCTGTATTATCTTCCGTGCGCCAAATTGGTAACGGAGTACCCCAATAACGGGAACGGCTCAGGTTCCAGTCATTCAGATTTTCCAACCACTTGCCAAAACGACCTGTTCCGGTAGATTCCGGTTTCCAGTTGATAGTCTTGTTCAGTTCCATCATCCGTTCCTTGCAAGCCGTAGAACGGATAAACCAGCTATCCAACGGATAGTAAAGTACCGGTTTGTCTGTACGCCAGCAATGCGGATAGTTGTGGACATGTTTCTCTATTTTGAAAGCCTTGTTGTCTGCTTTCATCATCATGGCAATGACAATATCCAGAGATTCGGCAGCCTGTGCAGCTTTCTCATCGTATTTGCCATCCACCATAAATTGAGGATCATAAGCATTTTTCACCCATGCGCCCTGATAGTCCTTATATTTGTCTACATCCACACATTCTTTGACGAAAGTCTCATCCAGTTCATCCAACAGATAGAATTTACCTGTCAGGTCTACCATCGGACGAGTCTCACCTTTCTTATTAATCATAAACAGTGACGGTATTCCTGCTGCACGCGCCACATTCGCGTCGTCCGCACCAAATGTCGGTGCAATGTGAACGATACCCGTACCATCTTCTGTAGTCACATAATCACCCGGTATTACACGGAAGGCTTTATCACTGGCTTTCCAAGTACCGTCTTCGGATACTTCAACCGGTTTCACCCAAGGAATCAGTTGCTCGTATTCCATACCAATCAGGTCGGTACCTTTATATTCGGCAATAACCTTGAATGGCACAAGTTTATCTCCGGCCTTGTAATCTTCCAGCTTCAGATCTGCCGCTTTCGGATTGAAGAGAGTACTCAATAAAGCCTTTGCCAAAACAACTGTAATCGGTTCTCCGGTATAAGCATTATAAGACTGTACGGCAACATAATCAATTTTCGGTCCTACACAAAGAGCCGTATTTGAAGGCAACGTCCACGGAGTGGTTGTCCATGCTATAAAATAAGGAGTTCCCCACTCTGTCATTTCCGGTTTGGGGTTCTTCATCTTAAACTGGGCAACGGCTGTTGTATCCTTTACATCCCGATAACAACCCGGCTGGTTCAACTCGTGCGAGCTCAAACCTGTTCCGGCAGCCGGAGAATACGGCTGAATAGTATATCCTTTGTATAACAGTCCTTTTTTATGCAATTGTTTCAGCAACCACCACAATGTTTCAATATAGCGGTTGTCGTATGTGATATAAGGATGCTTCATATCCACCCAATATCCCATCCGGTGAGTCAGGTCTTCCCACTCTCTGGTGTATTTCATCACGTCCTTGCGGCAAGCGGCATTATAATCGGCAACAGAGATTTTCTTACCAATATCTTCCTTTGTGATACCTAATGCTTTTTCCACACTCAGTTCCACAGGCAGTCCGTGCGTATCCCATCCGGCTTTACGCTTCACCTGATAACCTTTCATCGTTTTGTAACGGCAGAAAATATCCTTAATCGTACGAGCCATTACATGGTGAATACCCGGCATACCGTTAGCCGAGGGTGGTCCTTCGAAAAACACAAACGAAGGGCAGCCATCACGTTCTGTCATACTCTTGGCGAAAACCTGGTTTTCGTCCCATTTCTTCAGCACATCTTTGTTCACCTGTGAAAGGTCAAACTGCGAATACTCAGTAAATCTCTTACTCATAGCTGTATCTACGATTTTACTATTTACAATTTACACTTTGAGGGGTATCCCCGTTTTTAAGGGTGCAAATTTACAAAAACATTTGTTTAGTTGAGCAAAAAGCAATGACTTTTAATCAGAATCATATGAAGTTAATGATTATAAACGGCTTATAGCCTAAACAAAACGGATATATCCTTGTTGTAGTGAAAAAACTAAAAGCACTTAACTTTATGAATTACGGTATTAGTATTTTATTCAGAGCAATCCCTTTGGCGATGGCACTTTTTTGCTTCGGATACGGGGCATTCATTTATGGTTACGGAGATGCAGGCAGCCGTGTTGTAGCAGGCCCTGTCGTATTTTCATTAGGTATGATATGTATTGCGCTGTTTTGTACGGCAGCCACCATTATCCGGCAAATCATACATACTTATAACCAGACGGCGAAATATGTTTTGCCCATCATAGGATACTTGGCAGCTACAATTACCATTATCAGTGGTATCTATATTTTCAGTAATGCCACTTCCACTTCTGCCTTCGTCGCAGGTCATGTGATTACAGGGGTAGGATTTATCACTACTTGTGTAGCTACTGCCGCCACTTCTTCCACTCGTTTTTCTTTGATTCCGGGCAATTCAAAAACGACAGGATATGAAGTTCCACAGGGAGCGTTCTCTGTAGGGCAAAGACGGGTATTAGTAATTATTGCAACCATTATTTCCCTTATCGCATGGATATGGGCTTTTATCTTATTAAGTAACAGCCATTCCCATCCCGCTTATTTTGTAGCAGGTCATGTAATGGTAGGTCTTGCATGTATTTGTACCAGTCTGATTGCGTTGGTAGCTACTATCGCACGTCAAATACGTAATGAATACCAGGAGAAGGAACGAAGCAAATGGCCGAAACTGGTGCTACTAATGGGCTCAATCTCTTTTATATGGGGAATATTTGTAATTTTCGCAGATTCAGGTAGCGCAAATGGTACCACGGGATATATTATGCTTGGTCTCGGTCTGGTTTGTTACAGCATTTCCAGCAAAGTAATCCTGTTAGCCAAAATATGGAGACAGGAATTTAAACTGGCCAACCGTATCCCCATGATTCCGATATTGACGGCATTAGCCTGCTTGTTTCTAGCTGCTTTCGTGTTTGAAGTTGCAACGGTACATGCTGATTATTTTATTCCGGCACGTGTTTTAACAGGATTAGGAGCAATCTGTTTCACCCTGTTTTCTATCGTTAGCATATTGGAAAGCGGTACTTCTTCGAGGTAAAAATATAGCGTCACTATGTGCCCCGGATAGTGACGCTATCCTAAGCATATAGTGACGCCATCGTGACAGGATAGCGTCACTATTTTTATTTCTTCAATCTGACCTCGTAGACATCGTTCCAGCAGTCTTCAAAATAAAAAAGCATTATACTTAAATATTGAATCACATAGAAAAAACAGACCTACTTATATTGGATAATCTGCCATTTTTTTTGTTTTATGAAGTAATACTTCTATATTTGTGTATGCATAGAACTTATGCCAAGCATAGGAATACATAAACAAAATAAAGTAGAATTTGCATAAATGGTAACAATATGGAACAACTTATAGAATTATCACCAACTGAAATTAAATTAGCTTTCGTTGCTTCTTGCATTGAAGGAACTGCACGTCGGCTCGGCAAATCCTATCAAGAAATATACGCTCGAATGAAGTCCGTAGGGATGATAGCAAATTATATTTTACCTAATTATGAAGTACTTCATACCGAAAGTCGTGAACATGTGACAGATAATATGATAGAGTGTTTAATTACATGGGAGAGTAAAAAATAAAAATAACTGTATATCATGGCGGAACAGAATAGTTATTAATCCCATCTGTGGTTTCGGACGCAAAAACCTTGATTTCGGACAGGGATTCTATGTTACAAACATTAAAGAGCAAGCTTCCAAATGGGCTATAGCTATATCGACCAAGAGACAGGCTAAAGCATTAATTAACATCTATCAGTTAGACCGTGATACAATTCTGAAAGAAGGACGCTGCAAAATATTTAAAGCCTATGATGCTGAATGGCTGGAATTTATTGTTAACACCCGAAAAGGATTGAATCCGGCAGCTAATTACGATTATATCGAAGGCGGTGTAGCTAACGACCGTGTTATTGATACTGTAAATTTGTATATGACAGGATTGATGAGTGCAGATGTAGCTTTGCAACGTCTCGCTATGCATCAGCCAAATAATCAAATTTGTCTGTTAAACCAAAAGTTAATTGATAAATACCTTAGTTATGATGGAACAGAATCTGCAGAATGACCCCGTAAAATCCCCTGTTATCCAAGAAATGATATTAAGTAACCGGATTGGCTGCATATCAGCCGAATTGGCGAAACGGCTGAATATTGCTCCCGAAAGAGCATTGGAATTATTTTATGAAAGTAAAACCTGCGCAGACTTACATAATAAAAATACAGGTCTCTATTTGTATGGCAATCTCTATATAGCTGATGAGTTTATAAGAGAACATGAATATAGATAAGATTTATATACAATTATATTTACAACTTTCCATAACAATATGTATTTCAGAAACAACTATTGCACTTTAACACCACACAATTTTCACACAGATTCTTGTGCTATTTAATTTGTGACTTCCGAGAATTATCGTATATTTGCAACGCATAACATTTTATTCCACGAAGCAGTGAACCTGCTTCAACCTCAGTAGCAGGCATGAAGAACAAAGCAATGCACCTGTAAAAACTGTTCGAAACAATCGGCAGGAAGCAGACTCTCCCAATCCGGAAGAAAAAGAGAAACTAAAACAGTTTTATTTAGCCCAATCACGTCGACTATGCCCTACCGTATCAGTCGATCGTTCGGAATCACAGCGCCTAGCGGCGTTACACCACAAAATCAAGCATTTCATCAAGGCGTTAACCAACCTCGACCGTCCATGGGAAAATGGAATGCCGGAGATGCAAAAGGCTTGTCTACATTTCCTGGCTTTACAAAATTCACCTCGTGCAGAATGCCAAAAGATATTTGAAGAATGGACGAAATGGTCGGACTTCCTGATAGCAGCTTCCTGCTATCGTGGTTTCGTCAGTCAAATATTGCAGGACTATCATCGCCAATTACATGACTTGGAAAAACTCTTGGGCGGCAAACCTACCGAATTAGTGGAGAATACCTCTGACCGTTAATACAGATTTGGTATCCATTATACTTATACCACCAAAACAGGGCATCTATCATTAATAAAATCTCCGAATAAAGGCCGGACAGGCATAAAATAGCTTGTTTTTGTCGCAATGAACCTGTATAAATCCGGTCATTAGACCTTAATAATCCAACTTTAATAGCGACAAGTTTATAGCCCACATATGTGTGATATATAGCCTGCATACGTGGGCTGTATGGTTTACATATGCGGGCTGTACAGCCTACATATGTGGGCTATAAAAAGACTACTATTCCAAATAGATTATTGAACTGTAAAATATGGGTTATCTTACTATAAAGTATGTATCCTTACGCCTTTAAATGGATATTCCCACCTGATACTAGACTAAAACAGATACGGTATAAGTATGATAGATACTTAATTTTTATGATAAAAGAATGATAGATACCTTTTTACGAGCATATCTATCATACTTATTTTTCTGATAATAAAGATAATACAAAAATGAATGATAGTATGATAGATGTTTTTTCTCATTATGTAATACAAATGATTATGACACCATACCATTGGCATGATGTCATAATCTTGATAGAATCGTGCTGTCACACTGAAGCCCTGACGACACGATGAAATTACACTAACCTAATTTACTTATTTTTCTTCCAAAGCTTGCTCATATCTTCCAGTGTCTTGCCTTTCGTTTCGGGCACCCAACGCCAAACGAAGACTGCGGCAGCTACACAGATAATTCCATAAAGGCTATATGCGAACATCGGACTGAAATCGTACAATGCCGGGAAAGTGGAAGATATAATATAATTAAATATCCATTGGAAAGCTACGGCGATGGCAACTGCCTTGCCACGAATTGTATTCGGGAAGATTTCTGAAATCAATACCCAGCAAATCGGTCCCCATGACATCATAAAGAATGCGGCATATACGATAACCGAAACTACCGGGAAGATTCCCTTTATAGCCATGCTATCACACATTGCTACTGCAAATGCCCCTACTGCCATACCGATAGAACCGATAATCAATAGCGGTTTACGTCCGAAGCGGTCTACTGTAAAGATAGCAACCAATGTGAAGATGATGTTTACGATACCCATAATAACCGTTTGCATCATACCACCACCTTCTGCGCCTGCATTTTCAAAAATGCGCGGAGCATAGTAAAGTACCGCATTAATGCCGATAGCCTGTTGGAATACGGAAAGAAGAATACCGATAACAATTACTGCCACTCCATAAGTAAAGAGTTTTTCTGTCTTTTCGTGGGCGGTAGCTTTGATATCATTAAGGATTTCCTGAGCTTTTGCTTTGCCATTAATTTTTTCCAAAATAGAAAAGGCTTTTTCTTCCTGTTGTACCAATACCAAATAACGGGGAGTTTTCGGCACGAAGAACAATAACAAACCAAAAAATGCAGCAGGAAAAGCTTCCGAACCAAACATATAGCGCCATCCTTCTTGTACAGTCCACATATCAGACTCGGAGCTTACCGATAAGACTCCGGCAGCATCTTTCAAGATGATAGGATTCTGATGGTCACCCATAATCAGGTAATTCACAAAGTACACCACCAACATACCGAAGATAATGGCAAACTGGTTACACGAAACAAGTGTTCCGCGAATATTGGAAGGGGCTATTTCCGCGATATACATCGGACAAACGGCAGATGCCAGCCCGACACCGATACCGCCTAAGACACGATACAGATTAAAGGCAATCAGCAAGTCCATATTCGGCTTTCCGTATTCGAAAAACAAGACTTCAGGATAATAAGAACCTAATGCTGAAAGGAAAAAGAGTATGGCGGCAAGCCTCAACGAATTACGACGCCCCAGACGGGATGCGAATATGCCAGAGAGCGCACCACCAAGTACGCAACCTATCAATGCACTGGAAGAAGTGATTCCATGCATTACTTTGTTATATTGGAAATCGGAAGCCGAAAGGAAAAAAGCTTCCAAGCCTTTTTCTGCGCCGGAAATCACTGCCGTGTCGTAGCCGAAAAGCAGTCCCCCCAGGATAGCAACGGATGTGATGGAATACAAATAGAGTTTGCTTCCTTCGTTCGTTGTATTATTCATAGTTTTTATAAATTGGATAAGTAGTGTGTAGTAGTTGGATTAGATACAAAAGAAGGTGATAAAGCAGCAGTCCAACCACTGCTTTACCACCTTAATGTTAGATTCAATTAGCAATACATATTCAGAATTGCTTCATAAAGTTCTTGTTTACCGCTAGTCTGCTTCGGTTCACCGTTTGCTTTAGCATAAGCAACCACATCTTCCAAAGACAACTTGCCGTCTTCAAATTCCTTACCTTTACCGCCATCAAATGAAGCGTAACGGTCAGCTAGCATTTTCTTGTATGGAGATTCGTTCAACAGAGCTGCTGCACTTTCCAATGCACGCGCCATGGCGTCCATACCTGCAATGTGAGCGATGAAGATATCTTCCAAGTCGGTAGAGTTACGACGAGTCTTAGCATCGAAGTTTGTTCCACCGTTGCCCAATCCACCGTTGCGGATAATCTGCATCATAGCCTGAGTCAGTTCGTAGTTGTCAATCGGGAACTGGTCTGTATCCCAACCATTCTGATAGTCACCACGGTTAGCGTCGATAGACCCCAACATACCATTGTCTACTGCTACTGCCAGTTCGTGTTCGAAAGTATGACCTGCCAAAGTTGCATGGTTTACTTCAATATTCACTTTGAAATCTTTATCCAGACCATGAGCTTTCAAGAAGCCGATTACGGTTTCTGTGTCTACGTCATACTGATGTTTAGTCGGTTCCATCGGTTTCGGTTCAATCAGGAAAGTACCTTTGAAACCACGGGCACGGGCATAGTCGCGAGCGATAGTCAGCATTTGAGCGAGATGTTCTTTTTCACGTTTCTGGTCAGTGTTCAGAAGAGACATATAACCTTCACGTCCACCCCAGAATACATAATTCTGACCGCCAAGTTCGGTAGTAGCGTCAATAGCATTCTTAATCTGAACGGCAGCACGGGCTACAACGTCAAAATCAGGATTAGTAGCAGCACCGTTCATATAACGCGCATGACCGAACACATTGGCAGTACCCCATAACAGTTTGATACCTGTTTCAGCTTGTTTCTGCTTTGCGTAAGCTACGATTTCTTTCAGGTTGGCTTCGTATTCTTCAATGCTTGTACCTTCGGATACCAAGTCTACATCATGGAAACAGTAGTATTCGATACCCATTTTCTGCATGAATTCGAAACCTGCATCCATTTTATCTTTAGCAGCCTGAATAGCGTCTGCATTGCTATTCCAAGGGAATTGTTTTGTTCCGCCACCGAATTGGTCGCCGCCTTCTGCACACAACGTATGCCACCATGCCATAGAAAACCTCAACCAATCTTTCATCTTCTTACCGTTAATTACCTTTTCAGCATCGTAGTAACGGAATGCCATCGGGTTCTTACTATCTTTACCTTCGAACTTAATCTTTTCAATTCCCGGGAAAAATTCTTTTGTTGCCATAATTCTTTTTATTTTTAAATGGTTATTATTTATATTGTCAATTACTTATCTGAAGAAAAAAACGGAGCCGGTATTTTGCCTGCCATTGATTTTTCAAGGCGATATTTCCATTTAGCATATGCGTCCGCATATTCCTGACGTTTAGCCACATTAGGCTCAATCACATCCAGTTTGTCGAGTGTAGCAAATGCTTCATTATTGTCTTTGTAGATACCTGCGCCAATACCCGCACCTTTCGCAGCACCTACGGAACCGTCTGTATCATAAAGCTCGATAGTAGCTCCTGTCACTCCCGCCAAAGTATCACGGAAAATAGGACTCAAAAACATATTGGCATGTCCCGCATGAATCATCTTCACAGGAATCCCCATCTGTTCCATAATATCAATACCATATTTAAAAGAGAACACAATACCTTCCTGAGCCGCACGAATAATATGATGCTTGCCATGCATATTGAAGTCCAGCCCGCGAATACTGCAACCTATTTCCTTATTATTCAGCATACGTTCGGCACCGTTACCAAACGGCAGAATACTGATTCCCGCACTGCCGATAGGAGCTTTGGACGCCAATACATTCATTTCATTATAAGATATTCCTTCGGGAGCAATGTTCCGTTTTACCCATGAATTAAGAATGCCTGTTCCATTGATACAAAGCAATACTCCCAAACGGGTCTGATCTATTGAATGATTGACATGCGCAAAAGTATTGACACGTGATTGGGGGTCATAATTTACTTCGCCGTTTACTCCATAAACCACTCCTGATGTTCCTGCCGTAGAAGCTATCTCACCCGGATTAAACACATTCAAAGAAAGGGCATTATTAGGCTGGTCACCGGCACGGTATGTTATCGGAGTGCCTTCTTTCAAACCTAACTCTTTGGCTGTCGCAGCATTGACACGACCCTGCTCTGCAAAAGTAGGTTTAATATCCGCAATCAGCGACGAATCGAATCCGTAGTAATCCATTAGGAAATCAGCTACCCGGTTGTTCTTGAAATCCCAGAACATACCTTCCGAAAGTCCGGAAACTGTCGTACAGATTTCACCGCTCAGTTTCATGGCGATATAATCTCCCGGCAGCATTATTTTGTAAATCCGCTCATAGATGGCAGGTTCGTTTGCCTTAATCCATGCCAATTTGGACGCTGTAAAGTTACCCGGCGAGTTCAATAAGTGAGAAAGACATTTCTCCTCTCCGATTGTCTCAAATGCTTTCTGCCCGTAAGGCACAGCACGAGAGTCACACCAAATAATAGCAGGACGCAACACGTGCTGATTCTTATCAACGCATACCAATCCGTGCATCTGATAAGAGATACCGATAGCTTTAATCTCGGCAGCGCTTACGCCCGATTCAGTCATAATAGCCTGCGTAGCCAGCTTCAAGTTCTCCCACCAACTCTCCGGGTCTTGTTCTGCCCATCCGGGATTCACTGCGATAATATTCGCTTCCGTCTTCGGGAAAAATGCCGATGATACACATTTGCCTGTTTCAGCATTTACCAGGCTCGCTTTTACAGACGAGCTACCTATGTCATAGCCTAATAGAAACATAATTTTATTTACGATTTAACGATTTACTATTTACGATTTAAATGAACGGCTGTTTAGTACGAAAACTATATAAGGTATAGTTTTATAACATATAGCTTCTTCTTACCGTCTCACCTTATTATATATTTTCTTATCGAACTTATAATAACGGGCGGCACGATGAGCCACTCCCTGCTGCTTTTCTTCCAAAGGAACCACATATTCCATCATGGCTATTTTCTTATGGAAATTGCGCACATCCACTGCTTTGTCATATACCAACTCAAAAAGAGTTCTCAACTGTGCAGCCGTAAATTTACGCGGAAGCAGTTCGAATAATATGGAGGGATTGAACTCCACGAATTGGCGGATATAAGTCATCGCTTCGCGGATAATCAAGTTATGGTCGAAAGCCAGCGTTTTAACATCTCTCAGAGCAATCCAACAAGCCTGATGCTCATCCAGGTTCTTATCCAACGTACGGTCAATCTTCACCATTGACAAATAAGCGATAGTCACAATACGTTCCACCCTCGACTGCATGGCACGTTCCAGCCAACGTACATCTTTAGGATTGCTGGTTCTGTTCTTAGAGCCGAATGCTTTGAACTGCATCAGATTCACATTCTTAAGTCCTGTCAGTTCAAATAATACACGTTGCGCAGCTTCGTCTAAATCTTCATCCATATATATAAGGCTTCCGGGAAGTTTCATATCGTGATATACCTCGCCGTTTTCTTCACCTGCACGCTTTACAAGCAATACTTTCAATTGTTCTCCGTCAAAACCAATCACCACACAGTCTACTGATATGTGATTATTTGCCAAAGGGGTATTTTTCTGTATATTCTGCATATCCGTTTCTTTAAGACGATGCAAATATAGAGGGGAAATGCCACCAAAACAAAATTCACATATATGCTATAAAACATTGTTTTTCACACAAATACATATCATATATTATACAATATCAACACTTAGTGTTATCTTCTGATTTACAATATGTATTTTAGCTGTTTCGGGGGTGAGTAATTGTATAAAGTACAAAAACTATATTTGCGCTTTATTATCAGCACTTTTCATATGAGTTCCAGTGGACGGCAACAAAGGCACTTATTGTACTATAGACGATATATCATTTTGTACCTTATCGTTTTTTATTCTATCTTTGTAGAGTAAATATTAAAAAAACTAAAATGGAATCTCATCCAGTCATTTTATCTATTGCCGGTTCCGATTGTTCGGGTGGTGCAGGTATCCAGGCAGATATAAAAACAATCTCGGCCTTAGGCGGATATGCGGCATCGGCTATCACCGCAGTTACCATACAAAACACTTTGGGAGTACGTGCCGTGCAGGCTATGTCCCCTGAAATTGTCCGCGGGCAAATAGAGGCTGTGATGGAAGACCTTCAGCCTGTCTCCATAAAAATAGGAATGGTGCATGATATTCAGACTGTACATGTCATTGCCGATTGCCTGCGAAAATACACACCGGAATATGTCGTGTATGACCCGGTGATGGTATCTACCAGCGGACGAAAACTGATGACGGACGAAACCATAGAAGAAATAAAAAAGGAGTTGCTGCCACTTGCTACTTTAATTACGCCCAATATTGACGAAGCGACTGTACTCACAGGCAAAAGTATCCATAACATCCAGGAGATGCAGGAAGCAGCCAAAATATTGACGGAGAATTTCCATACAAACGTTTTAGTAAAAGGCGGGCATCTGGAAGGAGATGTCATGTTCGACCTTCTGCACACAGCCGAATTTATATACCATATATATAAGGAGAAAAAAGTAGAAAGCAACAATCTGCACGGAACAGGCTGTACCCTCTCCTCCGCCATTGCTACCTGCCTGGCAAAAGGTTATCCCATACGGGACTCCATCCAGCATGCCAAGACTTATATCACCCAGGCTATCATTGCAGGAAAGGATTTGCACATCGGTCACGGCAACGGTCCGCTATGGCATTTTCCCGACTCCATTGCACAAATGTGTACATTTTGTGCGGTCGTATCATAAAAATACGTAACTTTGCACCCGCAATTAAAAATCAATTAAATAATAAAAATATGAAAGCATTTGTATTT
>ENA-UEPG01000929-UEPG01000929.1-human-gut-metagenome-genome-assembly--contig:-NODE-929-length-25737-cov-5.353936_pt1 | contig 25737 bp, 20 predicted proteins | sample MGYA00242893_ERZ507902 | MGnify/ENA primary metagenome ERZ507902 (study PRJEB26167, sample SAMN06115491) | human gut metagenome | host: Homo sapiens | place: China:Gansu | collected 2015-04-23 | study...
ATCTTGAACACGTCCACTATTGAACCGACCATTATTATCCACGACCTTACAAATTTGATTATATTCAACGCCTAATCTTACAAAAATAGTAAAATATCCTTCACCCCGGACTTCTTTTCAAAATAAACAGGTCGTTAAATTTCATTTTTCAAAAGATTTTCGCTTTTAAACTTTTCAGCATATATTTGTCTGGATAAAATTCTCGACATGAGCGACTATATTAACGGTATAGATACATTTAAAGAACTATACTCGGATTACTTTCAATCCGTGTGGGGATTTTGCAATACCTATCTGAAAGACAAGGAACAAGCCATGGACGCCACGCAGGAGACATTTTTCAAATTGTACGAACGCTTGGATGATTCCTACACCAAACGAAATGCAGTTGCTTTCATTTATATCACGGCAAAAAACATCTGTATGGATATCTTGAGACGGAACAAATTTAAAACAGAAGATGCCGAACAGTTAAAGGATGAGTTACCCTCTGAAGATTCATTTTTAGAAGAAATTGCCACTCAGGAAATGATCCGGTGTGTACACTCCGCCATCAACCAACTCTCCGGACGTAGCCTCGAAATCGCCACCCTCGCATTAGAAGGCAAATCAAACCCGGAAATCGCGGACGTGCTGGGAATCTCTCTTAACTCCGTGAAATCTCTCAAAAAAGAAATGTACACCAAATTACGAAAGATTATCGGACACGAATATATTATTCTTTTTTTCGTCAAGCATTTGCTACACGCAGATAAATAAATTCTGCAAACTCATCATTTCCATATATTTTCTATAACCTTTGTCCTATTTCAAACCCAATTAATCTGGTTTTCAGAAAGTATTTCTACTCAAATAACAAAAGAGTAATATCATAGGTATTATAATAGACTTACTATCTTCATATTTATTTTCAATCTAATTTCTATAATAATTAGCGTTAAATTAAGAGTTCGTATGACAAATATACATAAACATAAGAAAAAAAAATCTTATATAGATATTAATATCCATATAACAGGGTTGAAAAAGTTTACTTGCTCCCAGTAAACTTTTTCCAGAAAAATACATTTGTATTTTTATCTTTTTTTCCTATTACGGAAAAGGAAAGCCCCGAACGGCAAACAGATTCCGGCAATAACGATCTGGTAAGCCCCGTATAAAACACGAGTGTCGTTAGCCAGCGCATTACCGGCAACCGACATACTCCCTCCTTCCTTGTCCAGACCGAGCGTGATCATCTGCCATAAAACTACGAATGCGGCAAGCAGCGAAAAAAACGATCCGAGATACAACAAGCCCATAGACATATCCTGCTTTGCCTCTTTCCGCAAACCAAAAAGAAAAACAAGGGCAAACATGATAAACGTGAACCAACCAACGGTTTGATACCCCATGATCATTCCCAAACTACCGATTTCATACCAAGGCAGAAACGTCGCAATCATACCAATGATGGCGATCAAAAAAATGACAATTTTTTGCTTACTCATAACATCCGATATTTTTATTTTCAATATAAATTTCACTCTTTCTAAATAGGGTTTACGTGACGAATAATGATGAAGTTATCAATACTTTATTTAAAACAAGTATAAACTCGTTTTTTTTGAAAATATTTACCGCTTTTACTTGAAAATCGCAAGAACAATGAGTAGTTTCGCGCATAAATATTGGAACGAGAGAAATATTCGAAGAACGTGCGCCATAAATAAGCTAAATGATTAAAATATAATATCTAACTTTAATGTTTTTTTGTTATGAAACCAACACATATTGAACACATCGGCATCGCAGTTGCCAGTTTAGATGAAGCAATCCCATACTATGAAAAAGTATTAGGTTTAGAATGCTATGCTATTGAAGAAGTAAAAGATCAAAAAGTAAAAACAGCTTTCTTTAAAGTAGGACAAACTAAAATCGAATTACTGGAATCAACTGACCCGGAAGGCCCTATCGGTAAATTCGTTGAGAAAAACGGAGGTGGTATGCACCACATCGCTTTCGCTGTTGAAGATGTTCAAGCCGCATTGAATGATGCACAAGCTGCAGGTTGCCAGTTAATCGACAAAGCTCCGCGCGGAGGTGCAGAAGGATTGAGAATTGGATTCCTTCACCCGAAATCAACATTCAGAGTATTAACTGAACTTTGCGGAACGAAATAATTTCTTTTAAATAATCAGCTCATATAAATTTTGATAATATGACAAATCAAGATAAAGTCAAAGAGTTAATCGAATTACGTGCGCAGGCAAAGCTTGGCGGAGGGGAAAAGCGTATAGAATCCCAACACAAAAAAGGGAAATATACCGCTCGCGAAAGAATCGCCATGTTGCTGGACGAAAATAGTTTCGAAGAGTTTGATATGTTTATAACACACCGTTGTTATAACTTTGGGATGGAAAAGACCAAATTCTTGGGTGATGGTGTGGTAACCGGACAAGGAACAATTGACGGACGTCTCGTATTTGTTTTTGCTCAAGACTTCACTGTTTTCGGAGGTGCCCTTTCCGAGATGTTAGCTCAAAAAATTTGCAAGGTGATGGACAAAGCCATGACCGTGGGAGCTCCCATTATCGGATTGAATGATTCGGGTGGAGCCCGTATTCAAGAAGGGGTTAACTCCTTAGCCGGATACGCAGAAATTTTCGAACGGAATATTCTCGCTTCAGGAGTTATCCCACAGATCTCCGCTATTTTCGGCCCTTGCGCCGGAGGTGCCGTGTACTCTCCTGCCTTGACGGACTTCATCCTGATGACTGACCAATCATCATACATGTTTGTAACCGGTCCGAAAGTAGTGAAAACCGTAACGGGAGAAGATATCACAACCGAAGAATTAGGAGGTGCAGAAGTTCACTCCACGAAATCCGGTGTTTCTCATTTCTTGGCAGAAAACGAGGAAGAGGGTATCTCTATCATTCGCGATTTGCTTTCTTATTTACCTTCCAACAACTTGGAAGAGGCTCCGATTGCCATATGCAATGACCCGATTGACCGTCTGGAAGATCGGTTAAACGAAATAATTCCTGATAATCCGAATTTACCGTATAACATGATGGATGTCATTGAAGCTATCGTGGATAACGGAAAATTCTTGGAAGTTCACAAACGTTATGCCCGTAACATCATTGTCGGATTCTGCCGTATGGGCGGACGTTCTGTCGGCGTTATCGCTAACCAACCGAACTTCTATGCCGGAGTTCTTGACATTGAAGCATCTCGTAAAGCTGCACGTTTCGTTCGTTTCTGCGACTGTTTCAACATTCCGGTATTGACCTTGGTTGACGTACCGGGATTCTTGCCGGGACGTGTACAGGAGTATGGTGGAATCATCACTCACGGAGCAAAATTAATGTTTGCTTACGGAGAAGCGACTGTGCCTAAAGTAACCGTTACTTTACGGAAATCTTACGGAGGTGCTCACGACGTGATGTCATGTAAACAATTGCGTGGAGACTTCAATTACGCTTGGCCCACGGCTCAAATCGCCGTTATGGGAGCTAAGGGAGCCATCGAGGTGTTGTATGGTAAAGAATTGGCAGCACTCTCTGATCCCGAGGAAAAAGCTAAATTTATTGCCACGAAAGAGGAAGAATACAACTCGGCCTTCGCGAACCCGTACAAAGCCGCTTCATATGGATACATTGATGATGTTATCGAACCGCGTAACACGCGTTTCCGCATTATCCGTGCTTTCCAGTCTTTACAGACCAAGCGCGTTGTTAACCCGATGAAGAAACACTCAAATATACCGTTGTAATTCATATGATTACATTAGCAATTAACTGGGGTTACGCACTCCTCGTTACAGGCGTGGGGATGGTAACAGTATTTCTGCTATTGATTCTTTTGATCTGGATTATTAACTTACAGACCAAGTTGACGAATCAAGTAGAAGATCATGCGAAAACAGTTCAAGACACGGAAAAAGCAGTAGTGACAACGGATACCCATCCGACACCTCACGAACAAGCTGCCATCGCTATGGCTATGCATTTATATTTCAACTCTCATGACGAGGAACCGCACGTGAGCACGATCGAAGAAGTTGAAAAACGTTATTCTCCGTGGGGTTCTAAAATTTACGGTATGAGAAACTTTAATAAGTAAAATAAACAGATTATGAATAAATTCAAAATCACCATAGACGAAAACAATTTCGATGTAACTGTGAATGTAACGGATCATGACAAAGCTACAGTTGAGGTGAACGGTATATCTTATGAAGTATCATACGAAAGCAAAAATACGGTTGCTACCACAGCTCCTCGTAAACCTGCTGCCATACCGACTTCAACTACCTACAAGAGTTCCGCTCAAAGTACATCTGCAACAAGTAACAAGACTACCTACATTAAAGCACCGCTTCCCGGAACGATTTCCGCTATTAGCGTGAAAGTTGGCAGTCAAGTAAAACGCGGAGATTGTCTATTAGTCATGGAAGCCATGAAAATGGAAAACAATATCGTGGCAAGTGTTGACGGTCAAGTGAAAGCAATACATGTAACAGCTGGTCAAAGTGTTTCTCAGGATGATCCGCTTGTTGATTTGGTTTAATTTACCGTAAAACAATTGAAAATGAGACAAGTGGAAAAATACCTGTTAAAAATAGCCTTATTACTCGGTATATTTATCATGCCTTTTGCCGCTAGTGCAGAAGAAATTGATATGGGCGAAAAAGTGTCTAAATTCTTAAATGACACGGGATTTGCCCAACTTTTCGCCGGGAATTGGCTATGCTTAGTCATGATAGTTGTGGCATGCGTGCTATTTTATTTGGCTATCGTGAAGAAATTCGAGCCGTTATTATTGTTGCCAATAGCTTTCGGTATGTTATTGACGAACTTACCCGGAGCCGGATTATTCCATCCAGAACTTTTTGATGGAGGACACGTACATTGGGCAAACTTCACTAATTCCAATAACGTTGGTTTGCTAGATTACCTGTACTTAGGGGTAAAATTAGGAATCTATCCTTGTATAATCTTTGTTGGTGTCGGAGCCATGACGGATTTCGGTCCATTATTGGCAAATCCTAAAAGTTTTCTTTTGGGAGCTGCAGCTCAACTCGGAATCTTCGCAACGTTCCTAGGAGCTCTCGCATTAGGCTTTACCTATGCTGAAGCTGGATCTATCGGAATTATCGGAGGGGCAGATGGTCCGACAGCTATTTACCTAACCTCAAAATTAGCACCGAGCTTACTTGGTCCGATCGCGGTAGCCGCCTATTCATACATGGCTTTGGTTCCTGTGATACAGCCACCTATCATGAAAGCGTTAACAACCCAGAAAGAACGGGAGATTGTGATGAAACAATTGCGTAAAGTATCTAAAAAAGAGAAAATCGTATTCCCGATCGTTGTAACCATATTTGTATCATTATTATTACCTTCTGCAGCTCCTCTAATCGGATGCTTGATGTTAGGTAACTTAATGCGTGAATGTGGTGTAGTTGAACGTTTGAGTAAAACAGTTCAAAATGAACTAATGAATATCTGTACGATATTCTTAGGTATCTCGGTCGGAGCCACGACTACGGCTGCTGCATTCTTGAATTTTCAAACATTAGCTATCCTGGTGATCGGAGTTCTAGCTTTCGGTATCGGTAGTGCCGGTGGTGTATTACTGGCAAAATTTATGAACTTGTTCACCAAGAACAAGATCAACCCGTTGATCGGTTCTGCCGGAGTTTCTGCAGTTCCGATGGCAGCCCGCGTATCACAGAATGTGGGACAAGAAGCTAACCCAGGAAACTTCCTGTTGATGCACGCCATGGGTCCGAACGTGGCCGGAGTTATCGGTTCTGCCGTTGCAGCCGGTATATTATTGTCATTCTTAGGATAACTTAATATCTTGGACTACCTCAAAATAAATTTGAGGTAGTCTTTTTATATTCTGTTTATTATACATTATTTTCTTTTGGACATTAAATAATTCATTCTATTCATGGGACTTAGAGGTTTCGGCAGCGACAATTTTTCCGGTGTTTTACCGGAAGTATTCAAAGCACTAGAAGAATCCGCCTTTGGACATCAACATTCTTACGGGAAAGACAAGTACACAGCAAAAGCCATCGAGGATTTTAAACAAATCTTCGGAGACGATGTTGACGTGTATTTCGTTTATAATGGAACGGGAGCCAATATATTGAGTCTCTCGGCTTTCACTCATTCATATAATGCGATCATTTGTGCGGAAACAGCTCATATCAACGTGGACGAGTGCGGGGCTATCGAGAAACAAACCGGCAGTAAGTTGTTGACTGTTCCTACATTTGACGGTAAACTCACCCTCGGATTGATTCACAATCATATGCATGGATTTAACGACCAACATCACGCTCAACCGAAAATCATCTCGCTAACTCAGTGTACGGAACTCGGAACAGTCTACACGCATGATGAATTAAAAGAAATTTGTGACTTCGCCCATGCCCACGATATGTATGTTCACATGGACGGCGCCCGTCTGGCAAATGCCATTGCATACCTAGGATGTACTCCAGCTAGTATCACGAGAGACGTAGGAATCGACGTTTTAAGCTTCGGGGGAACCAAAAACGGCATGATGTTCGGGGAAGCTGTTGTCTTCTTTAACACCACGATGTCGAAAGAGGTTAAATATATCCGGAAACAGTTGATGCAGCTACATTCCAAATCGCGCTTTATCGCCGCCCAGTTCTCGGCTGTTCTAAAAGATAATTTATGGTTGAAATCAGCCGCACACGCAAATGCCATGGCACAAAAGCTCGCTAACGCAGCAGAGCAGATTCCTTCCGTGAGCATCACGCAGAAGGTTGAGGCAAACGAGATTTTCGCTATCATCCCGCGAGAAAAGATTACCAAACTTCAGGATGAATGTTTCTTTTACGTATGGGATGAAGATGCGGCCGAAGTAAGATGGGTTTGCTCGTTTGACACCACGGAAAATGATGTCATCGAATTCGCAAACCTATTGCGTCAAGAATTATGCTAGAAGATGGATAGAGAAATTATTACTACAGAAGACGGAAGTACCACCCTGTATATACCGGAACTGAACGAGCATTATCATTCCATTCACGGAGCCATACAGGAATCTACTCATATATTTATAAAAGCAGGCATTGAATACTACGGGCAGAAGAATATCCGGATTTTGGAGGCCGGGTTCGGAACAGGTCTAAATGCTTTTCTAACGTTGCTTGAGGCGAGGGATAATGAACGCAAGGTGGTGTTTCACACATTCGAGAAATACCCGCTGACACCTCAGGAGGTGGAACAGATTAATTATTCCGACCTCTTCACCCCGGAAGATGCTCTCCTGTTTCAACAATTACATAATGCGCCTTGGGAAGAGGATGTTGTCATCACCCCTTATTTCACGCTCCACAAGCATCGGGCAGATTTCGAAGAAGTTAATTTTCACGAATATTTCGATATGGTCTTTTTCGATGCTTTCGCCCCCGACGTACAACCTCGCCTATGGACGGAATCTATGCTTACCAAGTTTTACAAAGCGCTTAAACCGGAAGGAATTCTCACGACCTACTGCGTAAAAGGAACCGTGAAACAAGCTCTTCGTAATATCGGTTTTAACTTGAAACGCCTTCCCGGTCCCCCGGGGAAACGGGAGATGTTGAGAGCAGTGAAATGATTTCACGATTTAGCGATTTCATGATTTCCGATCAGATGTTTCTAAAATCACAGAATCATTGAATCGACAATCACAGAATATTTTAAATTTTGCCCCGTGTTTTCCAAAGACTTAAAACAATTACTTGACGAGAAGTATTTAGAATACAATAAATCGGAATTCTTTATAGAAACCGATCCGATTCAGATACCGAAGTGTTTCGAAGAAAAAGAGGACATCGAAATTGCCGGATTTCTGGCAGCATCATTAGCATGGGGACAGCGGCCCACGATTATCAAGAAATGCAAGGAGTTGATGCAATTAATGGATTATGCACCCTATGATTTCGTGATGCAGGCGGAAGACCAAGACTACGAACGTTTCTGCAATTTCAAGCACCGCACGTTTAATAGCTACGATTGTGTTTACTTTTTGAAATCGCTAGCGAATATTTATCGCCATCACGGGGGATTGGAAACCGTTTTCACACGGGCCTACCAAAAGCATCAAGATATGTTTGAAGTTCTAAAAGAGTGGTATTCTGTTTTCACCTCTTTACCTGCCGAGACAAGAGTACTGCGACATATCGCTAACGTGGAGAAAGGTTCAGCAGCGAAGAGGGTAAATATGTTTCTGCGCTGGATGGTAAGACACGACGGAGAGGTGGATTTCGGCCTGTGGAAAGATATTCCCACTTCTGCCCTATTGATTCCGCTTGACTTGCACACGGGTAACGTGAGTCGGCAACTAGGCCTGCTTACCCGTAACCAGAATGACCGGAAAGCCGTGGAAGAACTTACTGCACGTCTCCGGGAAATGGATCCTGTCGATCCGATTCGCTATGATTTTTCACTTTTCGGATTAGGGGCTTTCGGAGAAATATAACCGTTCTAATCTTTAAAGCGTTTCAAGTCCGCTGAAGTAAATCCCCATTCCGGAGTCAAAATACTGCCCTCTCCCTTGAGAGTGTACCACGGAGATTTATCACGTTCTTTCAGATTTACCAGCACCTGAATGTCTTGGGCCGGCATATAGCTTTGGGCCAGCAAATACAACTTTTCTCCTGTTGCGGGATTCTCTGCCATATCGACCACGATGACCGCGTGCCCGGGTGAACCGCCTTGAATAAGCACGTCCCCGATCTGCATGGAAGTCACCGGTACGGACGTTAATTCCTTCGCCAAAGATAAAGTCCCGGCATAAGCGAACACCACGTCCAGATAGGCTCTAAAAGTTTTATAAGAGTAATCTTTTTCTTTGGATTTGTACCAAGAAACTTGATTTCCTTTCACGCTGATCCGGTAACCTTCTGCCCATTTCGTGTAATCGGCACGGAAACCGTTCGTGAAGTTAAAGTGGATCCGGTCATACGCTTTATGCTTATACAGATATTCCGCCCGCAAACGAATCACGGCATCGGCACATTGTTGCAAATCCCGCTTACCGATCTCCATATCCACCACGGCACAATACACGCTTCGGTTCCATTTCTCCCGGCCATCGAAATAATGCACTTTAGTCCCGTGAGAACGCAAAGGAAGGTTCCTCAGGTATTCACCAAAAGAACCTTCCTTCACGTTTACCCTCGCGTATCCCTCGGGGGGAACAATCCGGGTATGGATTTCTTTTCCATCCGCCCGGAGCAAAGTGTTCTGCCCTATCCCTTGCAGACAACAAAACAGGACGATGCAGAGGATAATGCAATTTTTCATATTAATCCAGTAACATTCCAGCCGCAACTTCTTCAGCCACTTTCTTGGAAGTTAATTGCTCCAAAATAGCCAGACCGAATTTGAAAGCATACGCCGGACCTCTACCCGTGATCACGTTACCATCAACCACCACGCCATGAGGTTGCATTTCGGCTCCCGGTAAATATTCTTCAAATCCCGGATAGCAAGTCATTGTATATCTTTTGTTCATTTTTATCTTACTCAACACCAAAGCCGGAGCTGCACAAATAGCCGCCACGTAACCACCTTTGTCAAAGTGTTTCTGAATCATTTGCACCAATGCCGTACAATCTCCCAGATTCTTGGCTCCCGGCATTCCGCCCGGACAAATCAAGAATTCCACCTCTTCTTCTTTCACGTCACTCAACAAAAGATCGGCCACCACAGGAACTCCATGCGCACCTGTAACCTCTTTCTTATCGGAAATAGAAACCGTTTTCACTTCGATCGTTCCCCGACGTAAAACATCTACAACCCCGAGAGCTTCTACCTCCTCAAAACCATCCGCTAAAAATAAAAATGACTTTCTCATAATTCTTGTAGTTTTAAATGATTCTCCAAAATTACGAAAAATATAACAGGTTTCAAATCCTAAATGACAAACTACTCCTTCACACGCACCAGTTTCACGGCATCAGCAATGATCAGTTGCTTCTTAACTGGTAATTTATCATCCGGCACGCCATGAACTTGCACTAAACCGGCACTTTTATCCTCTGCATCAGCCTTGATCTCCCCACCCCTGTCATCCAGAATCACTTGAGCCTGCCCGACCGGAAAATCGAATTTTCCCAAGGAAACCCACCCGACCGGAATAATATCCGCTTCCACGATCACCTCTTTTTCCATCAAGCTATTACATACCTTGTAATGCAGCAAAGAACCCGTGAAAACGGAACTAATCGGGGGATAAGTAAGTGATGAAACCTGATGATAAAAAAAGACTTCATATTTCCCGGTTTCCTTTATATCTGCCGTCCAGATAGCCTTTCCCGTCCCGGTTCCGGAAACTTTACCAAAAGCACTCCGCACGGGGATTCCATAGCTTTCTGCCGTGAACATTTCTGTCCATTCCTTCTTCTCCAATGACGCCTTAAAAGTCGATTTACGCTCCTTTGTCAAGAACGGTAATCTTTTCCGCTCCCCGGAATCAATCAACTGGAATTGTTCACTCCGGTTATCAACAATGATCTCGCCGGAATTTTCGAAGAAACGACGATCAATATCCCAAATGCCCTCCATGCCTTCCCTTATTTTGGAAATTCCTTCTTTTACTAAAGGAATATTATAATCACCGGGAAAATTAGCCGCCAAATTCGTCCCGATGTAACCATGATCCCCGTTCATGATAAATTTTACCTCCTTGCATACCCCGGCCGGAATCATGTAATATTTCTCTCTCAGGGGCATATTAAAATCCACGGCAATGCCTCCTTCTCGTTTCGACATAAATTCATCCACCGTTTCATCATCAGCAAGAATTGATATAACCCCATCCATATCCGACATATTCCATACTTTAAAACAAACTTGATATTTCGGGAAGCCATCCGTAATAATTTGCTGTACCTGAATATCTCTTATATCAAAAGACGGGAGCCCCTCCCGTTGGTATAATTTATCCATAAACGGAAGTAAATCAACCCCTAGATCAACCTGAAAATTCCGAGCGATCTGTTCTAAAGTAATTTCTTCAAATTGAGTGCCGGAAGAGAGCTGTTCCGAGAATTGGTACAACTTTTCGGGGGCAACAGAAGTAGATAAATAAGCTGCCAATGCTCCTGCTTCCAACTCGAAAATTCTTGCCTGTACTTTATCCGGTAACGAATCGTTAGAAAGAATTTCCTTCAAGCTGGCTTGCTTTAAACAATCAATAGCTAACATATCATCCGGTCTGAGACCGGTATTTCCTATTGTATATTTCTTTTTAGAAATAAACATTTTGCTAAGTAGCATATTGGCTGCCGGATAAGTACCTGAAGACAAGAATCCCGTGAAATCGTAATACATAGGCAAAATGTCATGTAACTTTTGTTGAAGCAACGTGACGTTAGATTGCAATCCCATACGTTCAACACTATAAATCCCTTCCGGATCATCCAAATTCTCCTGTCTTTCCTTTGCAAATTTTTTCGCAACAGTCATCGGAACGTAGGAAGGAATACTTGCTGCCCGTTCTCCCAAAAAAACAAATTCAGGCTGGACAAATTCGCTACCCGTTTTCCATTTCCGTAAAAAAGAAACAAACGAGAGAGGACTTTCTACCAACATCAATTTTTGAAACGGGTAGCCCCGCCCGATTCTTGCCTCCAAACGTCCTTTGAGCATGGCCAATACCTTGCTCAATTTCTCTCCCTGAATTTCAGTATACCCCTCGAAAAACAATTCATGGTCGGGGAAATAATAAAATTCCACATGAAGATTACCGATCTCGATTTCTTTCTTATGGTAGTTCCCGATACAAAGCGTTATCCCGGGTAATTTCTGCCGATTCTTGAAAAATACTTCACCTGTTCCGTATTCCGGCTCGCCTTGCGATAGAACCTGTTGTCCATCCCGTGTTTTTACCCGCAGAGTATATTCCGAAAAATTTATTTCACGAGCGTATGGTGATACCATATTGATCGGGGGGACAGCTACCGGGTACCAAAGAATTTCCGGGTGTAACAAGGTATAGTTTTCTCCCAGATAAGCAAAACGAGTTCCGAAATTGAATAATCCACGTCGCTTTCCGGGATCATACCTTCCTACATTATGCCGCTCTTCAAAAGGCACATCCAAGTAGCATATCGCCTCATCAATTTTACCTTTATAGGAGAGATGCAAAGAAATGGTATCACCCGGCAAAAGCTGGCGTTCAAGCACGACAACCTGCTGATCCCGGTGATACCCCATATCGTTACCTGCCTCCTTTAGAGAATAAATCTCTAACGAAGGATTCAGGTACAACACGATCTCCGAGAGCCTTTCCTGATTCCGATTCTGTAAGGTCATCCTGCTATCCAACCACATCTCTCCATCCTTCCACTCGTAGGAGATTTCATGGTTGGTAACCCGTGCTTTAGGTCGGGATTGATATTCGACATAAGCTTGCCTATACTCTTCTGAACGGCACTCCCGCTGCCGAATTGCATCCCAATATAAAAACAAACAGATCACGCTGCACAATACAACCACTCCCCCACTTCCCCATTGCAATCCTTGATGTTCTTTATGGTCCCGCAGACGTTTCATGTTAGCAACCCAGAATAAAACTCCGGCAACACCCAACCCGGTATAAGTCAAGCGATGCAGCAAATACCCCTTCAAATCAGGGTGTCCTACCACGTCCGAAAACATATTCGGCAAATTCCTGCCCCAAAAGTCAAACGCTCCAAACTGCCACTCATCCAAATAGAAATATACACCCAATCCAAAAAGTCCCAGAACTAAAACAGATAGCGGACGATTTTTGACCATTGCCGATATACTCAACGCACAACCCAATACAAAAATTAAAGTCGGGATGGACAAGGTGAACAGATAGAAAACATAAATCCACACGTTAAAAGGGGCTCCTACAACCCAAAGGTTTATATACATACATACCAACAGCACGCATATATTCACGAAAAGGAACATCCTGAATATTCCTAGAAAACGACCGATGCAGTATTCACTGTTCCGAAACGGTCGGCACAGGAATACTTCCATCGCGTCTTTTTTCCTTTCCCGGTACACGACCTCCATGCACACAAACAAAGCAATCAGGACTTGTACCAGGTTATAGTAATACATACTAAAAAAAGGAAAAGAGGAAGGAAGAGCCACTTTATACCAAAACACATTTACTCTTCCTTGCTTTATCATCTGCCATAACGAAATACCGACAAGGGCAATCACTACAAATCCCAGAAAAACAATATCTCGTCTTAACAATTTAGACTCATAGCGAGCCACGATATTCACGTTACGCATATTCATTTTATCTACCCCTCCTACGGTGCCAGATTAATATTCCACAACCAATTAATAACAGGGGTAATATCCCCACGAACATCAGTTTCACCCACTTCATAGATGACAATTCCAGTGAAATCGAGGTATCGGCAGGATCGGGACGACGGGTATTCACCGGGAATTCCCCATCCGTCAACCAACGGAAGGACTCCGTGATCAACGAGAAGTTGGACGCCTTGATACCCTTCCGGTACATCATCAGTTCGGAGTTACTGATACAATCCGCATCTCCCAACACGATAATCCGTTGTTCCCGGTCGCCCATCTTCCGGCTCAAAGCCAAGGCAATCGGGTAAACACCTTCTTTTTCCCCGACAACAGGGTTGAGTTCTACCGGCTCATTCAATAAATCCCGGGTTTCTATCTCGTTCCAACATCCCGTGTCACGCGTGGTCAAAACAGGACGCACCATAAAACCTTTATCCATTGTATAGTTTAACGCCGTGGCTCCGGGCATCGTGATCACCCGTTTTTTCTTCTGCAAATCGGCATAGTTAAGGGACATCTCCGCGGCATCTTTTGTCAATTCACCCCGAATCAGATCCGGATCGAAATCCCGACTAGGTTGTACCAGAACACCGGGCATAAACTGCACCCCGAAACGTTCCACCAAAGGATTCATTACTTCCTGACGCCCCGGTTCTCCCGCAATCAACAAATTTCCTCCACGGGCCACGTAGCGGTCAATCTTTTCCAACTCGCTTTCGGTCAACGGTTGTTTCACATCAGCAATCACCAGAATACGAATATCTTCCGGAATCTCCTCCCCCTCGGTCATGCGATAGGCAATCACATCAAAACCATTATTTACTAAAGCATAACGAAAAGTCGGATTCTTGGCAAAAGCATAATAATCCCGATCTCCCACGTTGTTCATATCCCGCTCGCCATGTCCCGTAAGACAAGCCACCTTGGGTACCTCCATGATCAGGCGTTTCAGAGCCGCGGAAACCTCTGCCTCCATCGGATGTACAAACATATCATTATACAACCGCAGGAAAGTGGCAGAACCGTCGGGTAACACCAACTGCCGCACGAAACGATAACCTTCCGGAGCAAGGTCAATCTGGGCCTCGATCTCTTCGGGAGATAAAAACATTTTCAGATTCAATTTCATCTGATCAACATATTTTTCGGCCACCTCCCGGTCGCTCACGTCTGCATACCGTTCTCGTATGTAGGAAGACACTTTTTTATAATAATACACATACTTCAGCTCGATATTCGATTTGAAACGGATGTACGGTTTGAAGTTTTCCATGTCACTCTTCAGGGAACGGGGCATCCCGTAAGAAGAGTTATCTCCCAAAAGATTCACGTAAGTGACAATTGTCAAATCGTCTTTCATCCTTTCCAGTATACTTTGACTTTCTTTAGTCAATGTTTGTGTCTTACTTGCTGTCGCATCATAATACCATAAAAACGTGGGACGAGAAGTCATATACCCTAATGCCACGGTAACTGCAATCACAACAAGATAACGTCCTACCGTCATCACTTGACTCCGTTTTGCCCGGTGAGCCTCGATCTTCATGATTCCCAACGTCAGGAAAAAGAGAATGACCACGACAAAATACAGGAAGTCCTCACTACATATCAACCCGTCAATGAACACGGTTGCCCGCCCCTTGATTGACAACCAATACGTGATTTCACGCACGAAAGCTATATCCTGCCCCACACTACCGATGAAATTCAGCACGATTAACACGGCCAATGTTCCCACGGCCGCCACAACCTGATAAGAGGTCAGGCTGGACATATAAAGCCCGATTGCCGCGTAAGCACACATTAACAAATACAATCCGAGTAAACCCGATAAGGCCGCAGAAAGATCAAATGATTCCACCGTGCAACAAGCAAAAAGAACCAGAACCAGCAACACGCCCATCAATATCAACCCGTAAACCATCATCGAAAGGAATTTTCCCCAAATGATCTGTCCCGCTGTCACGGGGGACGAGTACAGGAGTTTAATCGAACCGCTACCAAATTCCCGGCTCATCAATCCCATCGTCAACAAGGGAACATATAGATACAAATATTGTTGTATCACCGTAAATGTTCCCGACATTCCTGTTAACAGAGCCGTCGTGATACTATATTCTATCGGTTCCCCCATAAATTGTTGTCGCAAAACACTCCGGAACAAGTCGGTAAAAGTCATTCCCGACTGAACGGCAAATATCACTAAAATAAACCAAGCCACGGGAGAACAAAAGAGAGCGCGCAACTCATTTCCCGCTATTTTCAATATCTTTCTCATTCGTTTACAATTACGTTATCTCCGTCTTCTTTTAAACCACACGCCAAAATACCCCAACGCGAACAAGATGGGTAATCCCCACGTGAAAGCAAATTTCGCATAAGGTACCGTGTCCTTACTCAATTCCAACACCGTATCCACGGGCGGTATATTCGACAAAACGATCGGGAATTCCCCGTAGCTCAACCACCGGAACATACCCGTGATTAAAGAGAAATTACTCGTTTTCATCCCAACTCTAGACATCAATAACTCGGCATTACTGATACAATCAACATCACCTAACACGAATATCCGCTGTTCCCGGTCTCCCACGTTACGAGTCAAGGCAAGCATCGTCGGGTAGGACTGTTCTTGCTCCCCGATTTCCGGATTTAATACAGCTTTTTCGTCCGTAAAATTTACGGTGGTTAACTCGTTCCAACTTCCCTCGTCTTTTGTCTTTAGCAACGGATACACGTTGAAACCATGTCCGTTTTTGTAACTTAACGCGGCTGCTCCCGGCATCGTAACCCCATATTTTTGTTGCCATAGTCCCCGCAAAGGAGTCACGACATTCACACCCTCCTCAACAAAAGAGCAAACCAGCAAATTATCATCGTAAGCTTTCGTCGGTTGTACTAAAGTTCCCGGCAGGAAACTCACGCCCAGAGAAGCCGTAAGAGGATTCATCAAATCCGATTTTCCCGGTTCCCCACCAATAACAATATTCCCGCCTTTCGCTATGTATTCCTCGAGCCGAGCCAACTCATCTGTTGACAAAGGACGCTGTAAATCTGCAACAACTAACACGTCAATATCCATGGGTATCGGCCGATCCCCCATCAAGGTAATACTATCCACATCAAACCCTTGATTAATCAAGGAATGACGGAAAGTCGGATCAATGGCAAACGTGTAATAGTCCCGGTCTCCTGCCCGTTGAATATCACGTTCCCCGTGCCCGGTCAGAAAAACGACCTTGGGGGCTTTCGTCACCAAACGTTTCATGGCCGTGGAGATTTCTCCTTCCCTCGGATAAATGTAACTATCATCGAAAATCCGCAAAAAGGTCTTTTCCCCGCTTTCCCGTTCCAACAAACGCACGAAACGATATTTTTCACCCGAAAGATCAACCTGTTGAGCCACCTGTTCCGGGCTTAGGAACATCTCTATATCCAAATCTTCCATGACCGCCATTTTCCACGCTCGTTGTTGCGTGTTCAAATCGGGGAAACGATCTTCCAAAACCTCGTTTCCCGCGTCGGCATAGTAATACACGTAGTTCATCTGAATTTTCGGTTTGAAACGAATAAACTTTTTAAATCGATTTGCATCACTATTCCTCTCCGAAGGAGCCCCCCGGTAAAAATTACCTTCCAAAAGATTCACGTATGTCGTGATTGTCAGTCCTCCCTCCATTTTTTCCATAATCTCCTGACTGACCGGATTCAGACTATTCAGTTTAATGGACGAGGCATCGTAAGAACATTGCAATCCCGGCCGGGAGGTCACGTACCCCAACAGCATCGCCAACACGATCACCCCGGTATAACGGGTAAAAGCCATACTTTTTGATAACTTGCGTTTCCCCGACAAGATGACCATAATCGAAAGCATCAGGAAAAGACCGATCACGATCAGAAAATAAAACACATCCTCACTGCTGATCAAACCGTTGATTAACTCGTCGGAACGCCCGGAAATTGACAGCCAATACGTGATGTCCCGAATAAAAGGAACTTCCTGTCCTATTCTTCCCACGTAATTCAGGAAAGCCAAAGCCCCTAACGTGGCAACAGCCGCCACCACCTGATAGGAAGTCAGACAAGACATGAACAGTCCTATCGCTGCATAAGAACAGATCACCAGATAAATTCCCAGCAACCCCGATAAGGCCAACGACATATCAAAAGAAGGCACGTTCCATGCCGTGAACCCAACAAACAAAAAGAGAATACCCACCAGAATAAGGCTGTATATCATCATGGAAAGAAATTTCCCGAAGATAATCTGTATGCTGGACACCGGTGAAGAATATAATAATTTGATAGAACCGCTACTATATTCCCGGCTCATCAATCCCATGGTCAATAAAGGAATATACAGGTAAAGATGCACCAACATATTCGGGAACAATCCCATATTTCCCGTGTACATCTCTTTTGCTATACTATACCATAAAGGCTTGTTAAATTGCTGCATCAACATAATGTCCACTAAACGGAAATAGGTCATGCACGCCTGAACAGTAAAGATAATAAGGACTAACCACGCAATAGGGGAATAGAACAGAGTGCATAACTCTGTCAACGCTATCTTGAATATTTTTCTCATACTACACGAACTTATGATTCACGTTTACTTTTTCCCGACAAGCGAGCGAACACTTCATCCAGAGAACTCCGTTCCACGGAAACCTCGCTTAACTCCCATCCCCGGCTGACACTCTCGTGTACCATACGAGCTGTCACGTCATCATCCGTATCAAACCATACCCTGAAACTTTTCGAATTTATTGCCTCCACCCGACTAACTCCCGGCACGTGTTCCAACTCGGTCATTCTCGGCGGATTCTTCAGTACCACCACGAACGAATTCGGTTGGATATAATTGTTAAACTCATCCATCGTCCCTGCGAATACCAGTTGCCCTTCCTCGATCATCTTGATGTGGTCACAGGTGGCCTGCACCTCCGACAAGATATGCGTGGAAAGTAGCACTGAACGATCCGTAGCAATCTCCTTGATCAATTCCCGAATTTCCAGGATCTGGTTCGGGTCAAGTCCATTCGTCGGCTCATCCAACACCACGAACTTCGGATTGTGTATGATTGCCTGCGCAATACCCACCCGTTGCTGGTAACCTCCCGATAAATGTTTCAGCAACCGTTTTCGGAAATGCGTGATCCCGCATTTCTCCATCGCGTAGTCCACCGAAGAACGAATCTTTTTAGGAGCGACCGAACGCAAATCCGCACAATAGGCTAAATACTCTTCCACGGTCAAATCCGTGTACAACGGGGGTTTCTGTGGTAGAAAACCAATATTCATTTTAGCCGCAATCGGGTCCTCCCGAAAATTAATCCCGTTAATATACACTTCCCCTTCTGTCTGGTTCAACACACCACACATGATATTCATCGTTGTCGATTTACCCGCTCCGTTCGATCCCAACAATCCCAATATTCCCTTCTCGTAAATCTCGAAATTAATATCCCGTATCGCCCATTGCACACTATAACGGTGAGACAAATGTTCCACCTTTACAACCGGATTCTCCATGTTATTCATTTTAAAAAATTAACTATTATGGCAGGTAAGGCTTTCGTCACACCTTACCCGCCTGTATTATTATAAACTATCTTCCTTGAGCTGTTATATCTGAAATCTTCCCGAAACCGTCATATTTCACCTGCTTTTCCTCATCCAGATTTCCCGTTCCCGGATCCTTTTGCGGAATCAAGTAAACATATCCTTCCGAATCCGATGCCTGCGTTGCCATCATCACGGCTTTCGTGTTCAACGGTAAGGTCAGCAAACTTTCCGTGTCACTGTCAAAGTCTTCCGAATTGACATTATATCTTCCCTGCGTGTAGAATTTCAGAATAGTGATATTCTCCCCCGCGGCCGCCGTGTATTTCAACGAGGAAGCAAGCGAACCATCTATATTCAAACGAACCGCATGAATCTCTCTGGCCGTTGCCACGTACATAATAGGATCTACTGTACTGAAACAAATTGACACGGAACGATCCAACAAATCCTTGATGGCTGCCGGAACCGAATACAAGTAACTCGGTGTCGGGTTAACCAACGTATAATCCTGATTCTTCGTGAAGAACGTATAGATTGAATACTCTCCCGACACTTTGTCCTTCAACACCATCACCAAAGAAGAGCTATTCATGAACCCTCCGGCCACGGCTTCTTTACCCGCCACAGCAGAAGGATCGAATGGGAAATTGTCGTCATTCTCAGAAGAGGAATACAACGAACATTTGTTCTGCGAGAAAGCCCCGTTAAAACGCCCGAAACGTCCTACCTGTGAATCATACCAGATCGACGATCCACTGGAATGAGTCCCATCGCCCGTAGCCGCGGCAACCACTCGATTATCCACGTAATTGGACTGCAAACCGCCCAAGTCGGAAATCACTTCCGGTTTGATGAATATCGCATCATTCTGACGAAGATGCTGGTACACCTGATTATTCATCACGAGAATCGTCGTTTGAGGTGCCAAATAGAAATGTCCGGAAGTGTATGTCTCGGTCACGAAAGGAATAATTTTACCCGTTTCCAAGAAGGAATAGTCCCGGCAATCAGCCCGGAACAATCCATTCCTTCCTGCCATCCACAGGATATTCTGATAGGTACTCCATGTCGCTCCCGACACGGTATAAGCTACCTGATCAATCCAATCCTCCAAAGGTTCTCCCTTGGAGGTGAAAATATCATCATATTGTATTTTCTCCGTTCCCGCAAATCCCTTGGTAATGTCTTTATCCATGATTAACGACAAATCGGAAGTCACGCCATCACGAGAATGAGCCACGATAATGCCTTCCCCGAACTGGCTCTCCACGACCAGTGAAAAGACGGAATAATACTTAAGCGAGGACGCCTTGTCCGTCACTTCCAATGTCAGCGTGTAACCACTGGCTAGAATCGGCATGGCAGCAATTGTGTCAAGCACCCGCTCGTTCGACAACACTTCTCTTAGTTCCGCTGACGAACTTAACTCGATTTCCCATTTATATTCCAGGTCCGGATGATCCGGGATTCCGTTTTTTTTCACGGGAATATCAATATGCAACTTGCCCAAATACGCCACGTATTGCGTTTCCGACACACCATTCAAGTCTAATTCCACGTTAGGAATTTCTTTCGTATCATAGGTACTCTTGTCGTCATAACACGACATGAGGCCGCATCCCAACACGAACAACAACAGGTAATATATAGTTTTCATCTTCATCATCTTTAATCCGTTTTATCAAAACTTTCGAGCTTTCACAGGCTGGTTAATGGCAACACCTCCATCATGCAGTAACGGGGAGCCATGCTCCTGCTCGTAATCGTCCAGATATTTCTGTAACAACTCGTAATAAGCATTCGTGATTGCCGTATTATAGAACATATACCCATCCGGATCCATCCGGTTATACTGGGGCCACTGGTCCGCTTGCCACGGCCATCCTAAAGCTGCCAGTATCGCCTTATGCGCATTCCGGCTATAATGAGTGTAGGTTGCTAAATTCATACTTTGTCCCGCATTGATCAAGAAATTGTAAGTCCTGGCATAAAACGTTCCACTGGGAAGCATCGGTAACTGGTTGTCCCACGAAAACCGAACACGTGTATATTCCGGCGGTCCGGCTACGAAATATTCCGAGGCCCCCAGCATGATTTCCATCATACACGTCGTGTCTTCCAATTGAGCCAGTTTCGACAATTCCAACGTGAGATACCCGTAACGTTCCCCGGCAGGAATAACGGCATTCAACACCTTATACGATCCATCCAACAGCCGACTACTATCCCGCACAATCGTGTATCCTACCGTTCGGTCATAATCTCGTACATCTCCAACCAATTTTAACGGGATATTCACCACCATCGTCTCTTCTTCCGGATCACTCCAAAACGAATAAGTCTGATCAAAAGTCTTCGTTAAGGAGTTATATCCCGGATAAGTCCTCACGTCCACGCTATTCCATGGAACGGTTACCGTGGCCTGGGTCTCGTCAAATGTATCTATTCCCACTTTCGAGCAACCGCCGCATAGCAAACCACTCAAAAGAAAACATATCGCGTACAGAAAATTAAATCTGTTCATATCCTTTCATTTATAGCATTATTAATCATTATTGAACACGTCCCATTTCCCGTTCAATAGCGGGATAAGGCCACAAATATTTCTCGTCACTCATCCCAACCGTCGAGTTGGGAATATCCGCTGTCCCGATACGCTTGAAATAGAAGAAAGACACGCCCTCACACAGAAATTCCCGGCGATACTCATTCATCAGGCATGTTAATAATTCATCCCGTGTATAACCGCTAATATCAATATAATTCGAACGCTTCTCCCGTAATGTCTTCAAATAGGACACGGCCTCGGTCAAATCAATATTCGCTCCCCGTAAATAGCTCTCGGCCACGATCAGGTACATTTCCGGGAGACGGATCAAAGGCATTCGGTTCAATTTCAAATATCCCGATGAACGATCCTGCGCCAATTTCAACGGTGTGTAACTCCCGTTGGAATTCCTGAAGAATAACTTCTCCATGCGATAATCTGCATTCTCCCCGGTTCCGGTTTCATAATAAATATTCCCCAGACCACCTTCGCTCAACTTAATAGCGTTATACTCCGTTCCTTCCAGGAAATTATAAAGGAAATAATCAGACAAACGATCCGTAAATGCCGGAATATTTAAAGAAGTAATATGTTCCGTGGAATGAATCGGGTCCGTACTCACTACATCCGTCGTGATCCACTGGTAAAGTCCCAGTCGCTCTCCTTCACGTATCACGTCCAATGCCTCCTGACGAGCCAACGCTATGGATGCATTACTCCCTTCCCACATATACATCCTAGCCAGCAAAGCTTTCACGGCAAAATAATTCAACCGGAAAGTACGGTCATTAAAGAATCCGTCATCATTTAACGCATCATAATAATCCTCGGGATGTTTCCCCGTGATCGGTTCATCATCCAATAATTCCAATGCATCCGTCAAATCCTTAATCACCAGTTCAATAGTTTTATCGTATGTCTGCTGAAGAGTCATCTCTTTATCATAATCCGTCACGTACGGAATCGTCAGTCTTGTCGATTTATCTGTCCGGTTAGCTAAGTTTCCGTATCCGTATAAACGCATCAAGTCAAAATGTAACATACCGCGGATAGCCAGTAATTCCCCTTTGATCATCCGGTAAGAAACGGGATCCAGTACCCCCTGACGTTTATCTATAAATTTCAATGCATTATTGGCATTGGCAATTACATTATACGCTTTCTGCCAGACACTACCAAGTACAGCTAATGCCCGCTCAGTTGTATACTGGTACGTTCCCATAGCATACACTTGGGCTTGCGTATGAATAGTGTACTGTCCACTCTGCATTTCTACCGAATACCACGTGAGTTGTTTCCCGTATAAATCAACATCTGCCATACCGATATAGCAACCGATCAAAGCCTGCCGGAAACCGAACTCATTATCGAATTGATCTTCTTCCGGCACTTGCGAGGGAGGTGTCGTGTCCAGCCAACTATCACAAGCTACCATCGTGCATAACATCGCACACAACACGATATTTATTATTATTGTTTTCATATATAACTAATTAAAATGTTCCAATAAGCGAAAACGACATCGTTCTGGCAAAAGGATAATCAAACCCTCTTTCAGCCTTTATGGAAGAAATTTTCGCAATTTCTTCCATATAGAAAGAAACTCTCAACTGTTTCATCCGAAGGTGTTTAAGCAAATTCGGCTGAAGCTCGTAATACACGTTCAACGTTCCCCAAGTCACTTCTTTAGCATCCTGCACGAAACGGGAAGTAGCCCGTGTCATCTCCTGACGGGATAAAGGATCACCATCATACTGGAAATTTCCCAAACGTTTGAAAGGAGTTACTTGTCCCGGCTCTTTCCAGCGTCCGTACAATGCCCGCTTATCCACGTTATAATTCATGTCCACGTTCTCCACGCGATCAATCAACGTTTTGTTATAATACTGGAACCCGGCTTGATAACGGAAAGTCGTACTGATACCAAATCCTTTATGCTCCAAAGTGAAACCGAAATTTTCCCGGTACTTGGGTAACTCGTTACCCACCGGACTCAAATCCGACTCGTAATACGTGTAAGTCAACGAACCGTCACGACGGATATAAACCTCCTGTCCCGTCATAGGATCAATTCCGGCTGAACGAACGGCCCAAATCGTCTCCATGGACTCCCCGTCCACGTACTTTAACACTGGGCGATTATTTCCCCGGTCCGAGGCCATTTTATCCCGTAACTCGTTAAAAGCGCGCATACTCTCCGACAAACGAATAATCTCGTTCTTCGTCGTCACCAGTGAACCGAAAACCGTGAGGAAAGTCCGATCCTTCTGCAACACGCCATAAGAAAGATAAGCCTCGATACCACTGTTACGCACCAAACCCAGATTATCCTTTACCGTCGAAAACCCCGTACTTGTCGGTACAGACACATCCGTCAACATATTCTCCGTATCCGCCCGGTAAAGGTCAAAACGCAAAACAGCCCGGTGAATCGTGGCGTCAAAACCCACGTTGTAATCCTTCTTCTGTTCCCACTTCAACGAAGGATTCGCCAAACGACCGAGATAAGACCCCGTCATTCCCAAATAATTCGCATCCGTGTAATACTGGTAAGTTGCCACTGCTTCATTGGTATCAAAATTCTGATTTCCGGTTAATCCGATCGAACCCCGAACTTTAAATTGACGAACCAAATCCTTCCATGGGAAAAAATGCTCGTTATGCAAGTTCCATCCAACTCCCACGGACCACCCCGTAGCCCAACGATTATCGTTTCCGTAAAGCGAGGAAGCACTGGTCTGCACGTTAAAATCTAGAAAATACCGATCGTCATAGCTGTAACCACCTCCCAACACGAAATTAATCTCCCGACGCAAAGATGACGATCCTTCCGGACGACTGTCCAAGGCATACTGACGAGCAAATGTAATATCTGCAGACTGGCTATTGGGGAACCCTTCGGCCTTATGCACGTAAGCCTCGTATGAATATTCGGATATTCCAAAACCACCCATTGCCAAGATAGAATGTTTACCTATCGTGGTTGCATAATTCCCATGTAAATCACCGGACACGTTACTACTTTTCCCATTATCCAAACGATAAGATCCTTTTCGTAATTGTTCCTCCACCGGAGAGTCTTTCGTAATATTAGCAAAACTTGAATGCGCAGCCGGTAAGAACTCGTCACCATCATTCCGCTTAAAAGACAACATCACACGAGCTCTCAGGATCAAACCATTCAACGCTCTCCATTCCACTTGAAAATTATTCAAAAAATCCACGTAAGACTCCTTTTTTAACGTACCGATCTCGGCATCATACATCGGGTTGGGAATCCGATCTTCAGCCCAACGTACCACCTGTCCCGTTTCGGGATCCTTTGCCCGCCAGTAGGGATTCATCTTCGCATAATCACTAAAAGCACCATAAGGGGAGTCATAACTTTTATTACTATTTACAGTCATTGTATTGCTAAAAATCAAGTCATTTCTCCGATAAGACAAATCCAATGAACCGGAAATATTCCGTCTATCGGATCCTCTCATTACACCGATAACTTGATTGTAGGACACGTCCAGCACGGCTCTTAATGTCTCGGCATCTCCCAATTCCACGCTCAAGTTGTGTCTGTGCCCCACACCCGTACGCAAAGGTTTCGATAACCAATAGGTGTCTAATCCTGCTGCAACCAATTGTTTTCGCTGCTGATACAACATCTGCTTTTGCGTGTATAACAGAAAATTAGCATCATCATAAATCCCGTCAATACGTTCCGCTTCCAACTTTTCCTCCGCATCACACAAATTGTAACTACTCAAATCCGGCATCTGTATATCCACACTGCCAGTGTAAGTCACCCGTTGTTCGTTACCAGCCAAACGTCTAGTCGTGATCACCACTACCCCATTAGCTGCTTTAGAACCGTAGATGGCTTTCGCGGAAGCATCTTTTAACAAGGTTACACTTTCAATCCGGTTCATGTCCATATCCATCACCCGCTCCGCCGTCACCTCGAACCCGTCAAGGATAAACAACGGTTGATTCGGACTATTTTTATAATTTCCCTTCAAGCGGACACCTGTCTCTTCCAGCGGGAAACTCGATATACCCCGCATCTTCATTTCCGGAATCGCATTCGGGTTCGAACCCATCTCCAAGTTATCCATGATGAATAACGACGGGTCAAGATTTTTCAGACTTTGAAACAAATTTTGATTTCCAGCCCGCATAATATCCTTGGCTGTCATCGTGACGACCGCACCCGTGTAACTGTAAGCGACAAATTCAAGACTGTGGAGGACATCGGCAACATGCTTATACAAGGACACGACGACGACC
>ENA-UEPG01000932-UEPG01000932.1-human-gut-metagenome-genome-assembly--contig:-NODE-932-length-25661-cov-12.073718_pt1 | contig 25661 bp, 36 predicted proteins | sample MGYA00242893_ERZ507902 | MGnify/ENA primary metagenome ERZ507902 (study PRJEB26167, sample SAMN06115491) | human gut metagenome | host: Homo sapiens | place: China:Gansu | collected 2015-04-23...
TACACTTTTTCTTTTATTTTCTCTTTCTGCCAGTCCCATATTTTATTCTGTCCTTTCATAATTACCGCTTATAATCATATCGGCTATTTTTATATATTCTTTTGATATATCGCTTTCCGGCACTGCCTGAACCGCTGCCATTCCGTCATATATTCCCTTTTTCGCCGCTACCTGTTTTTTTATGATACCGATTAAATTATATTCGTTTTTCAGCATCTCCAGAATTTCTTTATCGTCTTTTACCCGTGTTTCGTAAAATGTGGCTATAATACCGTATATTTTGAGTTTATCATTTATTAGTTCTTTTATTTCACTTATGCTGTCATTCAGCTGTGTAAGCCCTCTGTAAGCTAAATAATCGGTCTTGACGGGTATTATAACACCGTCTGCACAGCTTAAAGCATTTATCGTTAATATACTAAGCTGCGGAGGGCAGTCTATAAGAATATAATCATAATCGTTTTTTATGGGCTTTATTGCCCTATCCAATATTTTCTCACGGCTTGCTCGTGAAAGCATTTCTACTTCCATACTCGCAAGATCTATTATGGACGTTACAATATCAAGGTTTGTATAGACATTGTATATACAGTCTTTTATTGATATACTTTTCTTTTTTAAAATATCTACAATAGTTTTTTCAATTTCAAGCGGTTCAATGCCTAAACTGATTGTTAAACTTGCCTGACTATCCAAGTCAATCAATAAAACTTTCTTTCCTTTTTCGGCCAGTGCCACCCCTAAATTATGTGTTGTTGTTGTTTTGGCAACACCGCCCTTTTGATTTGCGATTGCTATAACCTCTGTCCGCATAGCCTCACCCTTTCTTTTATGGAAAACTATTTTTCTATAAATATATTTTTCTATGTTTTATAGATTTCTATAAATCTATATTTATACTGTATTCTTTTTTCTTGTAAAAGTCAACGAAAAAGACGGTTTAACCGTCCTTTTCGTTGTTTTTTATCATTTCTTTTGCTTTATCGTAGTATTTATATACTGTTTTCTTATCAAACCCTGTTCCTCTTATTACATCACACTTTCGTGAGTCGGGATTTTTCCGCAGATATTCTATTACTTCTTGTTCTTTGCTCGGTCTGCCGTTTCCCTCTCTCCAATCTTTTCCCTGTCTTCGCATTCTTATATCTCTTATTGCTCTTGCCTCCTCAAGGTGATATATTTGTTTTTGATAATTTCTTTTATTCCGTTCAATTCTTATATCTGTAACTTTTTCAATATCCGCAATGGTGAAATTGTAATATGCTTTATCGTAGGCCTCCAAAGCACTTGTTATATCGTCTTCGGTCAAAACATTATCATGCTGTATTTTGCTTAACTCTGAATATACATCATATATATCCTCTTTTAATTTTTTCTTCGGAACATCACACTTGCAGGCATAAATTGCAAGACACATCATATAATAATACCTGTGTCCGCCTCTTACCTCTCCTATCTTCCTTAACCACCAGTTATAAAGTGCATACCCTGTTTTACTGCATATATCCCATTTTTTTAATTGTTTGCTTTTATTTACAACTACACGCTCATACCATTCAGGGTACTTTTCCCTTGCCTCGGCTCTCGTCATCTTTGACGGTCGGAAAGGTCTGTTCACATCAACTTGATTTTCTTTCTTCACATACCTATTTAAATATTCAAGTGTTACCTTTTCACCTGTCTTATACGCTTTTACAACATTTCCATACTTGCCGTTTACGCTTCCTACCATACGGAAACTTTGATTAATTGACTGATATTGTATTTCTTTTTTCGTTGATGTTGCTTTGTATTCCCACATTCTGAAAGTCAGATCATATTTCAATGCTTTTAACTGTAATTTTATGTTTGGATACAAGTCAATAGGTTCTTCAAATACATAGTATATATGAAGCCCCGCTCCGCTCAAAACCAAAAATGTAGGTTGCGGTAACGTCCTTATTCTTTCAGCCTCTTGCCCGAACCTCAAAAGCAAGTTTCTCATTTCATTTCCGCCTACCCCGTCAAGGTCAAAAACAAGAGCGTTCATTCTTTGAGCATTCTGTAATTTATTGGCTTTCCGCCTATAAGTTAAACCACTGCATAATGTAAGATTATTTCCTTCTATAAAATCCATATAATCTTTTTCCCATGTATCCTTTAACATTATACGTCTGCGTAAACGTCTTTTTGTGCCTTTGTCTTTGTCATCTTCATACAGATATATAGCATTTGGCTTTGAATAATCTGTATTTAATTCCCCTTCATTCTCACATTCCGGAAACAAATACCTGTAAAACTCATATCCGCCAATCTCCTCATACATACTTTCAAACATATTTTCAAGTTCTATATAGCTTTCCTGTATACCCATTTTATCCACACCTCAACCATGTATAAAACCCTATAAAAACGGCTATATTATACGTACATACTGAATATATCATAGGGGGCTTAGATTATCAATATATTTTTTCCACCTTTTTTAAAATTTTATATTTTAGTAAGACAACAATGGCTTAGATTATCAATAAGCTTTTTCCACCTTTAATAATTTCCACTTAGATTATCAATAGACTTTTTTAACCTTATATCATCGGTTCAAGAGCTTATTTTATCAATAGGTTTTTGAACCTTTTCGCACTAAAAAAAGAGACTCTTTCGAGTCCCTTTCAACTTTAATATTCCCTATGTTTGTCATGCCAGTATTCCAAAAGATTTTTATGCTGTTTTTCGTCCTTTGCTATAGCCGTTACAATACTGTAAAGTTCATCATCGTTTATTTCCTCTGCCATTTCTGCCATTTTCCCATATTTTTTGGCATCTTCGCATTCGTCTTTTATATATTCATCTATTTTTTCGTGTATTTCATCGTGTATACTCATTTTTTTCACGCCTCCCGAATGTATTTGTATATATCATCAACATCGGACTCCGTAAGCGTAATCGAACCTAAACCGGGCAGATTGATTTTTGCCGGGCTTTTCTTTGCTTCATTCTTGAATAAACTGTAAATCATTTCCAAGTCAATCTTGTTTTCTTCGTCAAAAATTCCAAGGCTTTTTACAGCTTCGTTTTTTCCCAGATTTTCAATTAAATTGCCCGCTTTAAGCGAAAGTATTCCACCGCCTACGCCCAAAATCCATTTGCTTATTCCGTCTGTCTTACCAACTATTTCGGTATCTATATACCTTCCCAGTCCTGCCTGTATTTTATCCGCTCCTACTTTCATTTTAACAGCCCCTTTTTTATATATTTCTATAAATATATTTTTATAGATTTCTATATTTATATTTTTCTATGTTTTATAGATTTCTATATTTATATTTTATTTAAGCTGTTCTATTGTAAATACACCGCTTGTTATTGTAGCCGGTCCCGATAATTTAACTGAAATATCGGCAATATTCGCATTATAAGGCTGTACATTTACAGGTATCATTGCCGTTGTTAATGTAAGTGGGTTTGTATTCGTTGCCCCTGCCACCGTTGAAACAATCGACTCATCTATTGCCTTTCCGTTAGCGAAAAGCTGCAAACTTATTTCTGTGCTTGCAGTGTATCCGCTTATTACTACGCTTGCCTGTGTGTTGTAAAATCCGCTTTTTCTTATCTTTATAACTCCGTTTTCGCTTGGATCAGTGTTTGAATTTGTATTTAAAATTGTGTTAAAAGGTATATCCTGATTTGCCGTTACCGCTGTGCTTGTTGTAATTGTGCCTTTATACATATATTTCCCCTCCGTTTTAAAAATATGGCACGCCCTTTTGAGCGTGCCGCCTTTGAGCCTTTCGCCCCGTCTTTTTTTATTTTATGCTATTGTTGTACCGTTGACTGTTGTCGCAGTCGGTGTAATTGTTACACCGCCCCAACCCGGACATACAGATGAATTAGGTATAACCGGTTTAATAACCTGTTTCAGAATGTTGTTGACCTCTGTAATGCTTGTGTTGTTTGCCGCTACGGCAGCAGCCATATTGGCATTTGTAACGCCCTGATTTGCGTTTATTATATTCTGTGTATCTTTATATGCCTGAAATTCTGCTCTTATATCATTTGCTTTTCTGTCTATGGTTGTATAAACCTCAACCATTTTCTTTTCCGAATCATTCTGACTCTTTAAAAGAGCAATCTCGCTGTCTTTCGCACTTAAATCATACATCATTTTAAGTTCGTCCTTTGTTACAAACTCACCGCCGTTCGGACATCCGGCAATTCCTCTGTTTGCCAAAGCTCCAAGGCCGCCCAACGCTCCCACAGTTCCTATAATACCTGTTGTAAGACCGCCGATTGCAAGTCCTGTTGTTCCTTTTCCTGCATAATCTTTCATCATAAGCTCTGCCATAACTAACCCCTCCTTAAAAATCTATACAATATTTTTTATACTTATATTCTCGCACAAAAAAAAGACAGTCACCTGTCAAGTGACCGCCTTTTAATCCTCGTGTAGTTTCCAGACTAAATAATATTTTTTGTCAGTTTTCTGCCATTTTTCCGTCAACCGTTCCGGCATAACGTCAGAATGCCCTTTTTGTACCCAATCATATTTTTGTTGTAATTTTTTTATTCTCCTTTGCAGCGTTTCGGGGCTTACATTGAATTTTGCCGCTTGTGCCGTCCTTTTCTCGCCTTTTATGCAGCTTTCAAGCAACATTATCTCTTTTTCATCAAGCATAGCCTCTTGTATGAATGTTTCTTTTATTCTTCTTGTCCAAAAAGCCAACATTTTAAAACACCTCTGTCACCGTGTTCATTATTATTTACTAATGCCCCACCACAGACATTTTTATTTCTTGTTTAATACGGCTATATTACCTTTGTTGCCTATTTCATAGCCCAAATTATCAGCTATATCCCTTATCGCTATATAATTTGTTCCGTCTTTTAATATTCTTTTTACCTTCTTTTCTTTTCCGTTTATTATTATTTTGCTTTCCTCTACCATCTCAACGTCACCTTTCCACGTATCCATAAACTTTTCTGGTGTTCCGTACATTCTTTTAAGTCTTGCTGTTGTACTTCCCCAGTCAGGCAACTGAAAGTGTGGCTTATCAACAGGGCTTTTCCAGTCACCGCCCCATTCAAGACCTATACTTTTGCCTATCTTTCCTACCTTTTCAAAAAAACCGTCACCGTCTGTATAAACACCCTTTCCATCACTGCGGTATATGTCAAATGCAGTTCCCCATTGGTGATGTGAACTGTATGAGCTGCCTTTTGCATTTGTCACAATATTCCCCGGTGCGGTTCTTCCTTTCGCATAAAGTGCATCTTGTTCTTCTTTTGTTCGGAAACTTTCGCCTATGCCGATTATGAGTCCCTGTCCTCTACAGGCTGAAACCAGTTTTTTGCTAAGGTCTATTAATCTGGGGTGGCATCTGTTTATGTCTCTCATTTGTTACCGCTTCCTTTTTTCTGTAATACATCGATTGCATTTTTAATTGTGTCATTCATCGGCACACCCATAAGCCCCGCATTCTCAATTATGCTTATTGCTTCATTTGCCATAAACGCTATAATCACGGCATCTTTTATGTACGCTGTGCCTACTGCTAAATCAAGCCTGTATCCCACTAAAACAACAAGCAACATTGCACCTTTTCTGCACAGTCCTTTAAATCCGGCTCGGCTTTCAAGTGTTCCGGTTTCTGTTTTCGTGCTTTTATGAAACACACCTGCCACAATCAGACCTGTTATATAGTCGATTGCCATAAAAATCACTAATGTTGTCAGCCCCGTTGTCCAACCTCCGAAAGCTGACGCTATGGCACTTCCGATAACCCCTATGATTGAAATTAAAATATTTTTCGTCATTTTTTCAACCTCCAAAAAAACGGGCGGATTGCTCCGCCCTTATTTTTAAATTAAAAGTTATTCTATACACTTTCTGTAAAGTGCCGCAAATGCCGGAATAGGTACAATATCCGCACCTTTCGCCTCGTATTTCATTTTATCCTCACCGTATACAATTACACCTTCACCTGTTTCGTCAATCGGGAATCCGTTTTTTGCTTTTATTTCTGTTTCAACAACTTTTCCTTTCTGTTTGAAATCCTCTGCAACCTCTCTTGTGTCTACAATGTGCATAACACCAATCTTGTCAACATACGCATACTTTTTCATGTTCTTTTTCCTCCTTGTAAATAAAAAAAAGTTGTAATAAAAAAAGACTTCGGCCGAAAGTCTTAAAAACATTTTTAGTATAAATCTATTTTTCTACTTTTCTATTTTTTATAGATTTATATTTTTCTATATTTATATATTTCTATAACTGTCATTTTGTTGGTGTCTGGCAAGTTATATTATATCTCGTATTTCTTTCCTGTTATTTCTTCATACTGCTCAGCCGTAATTTTACCGCTCGCAACAAAAACACTTACATCTTCACTTGAATAAAATCCTCTGTCATAAAATCTTTTTATTATCTTATACATTCTTTATACTCCTTTCTGCTGTCCAAGTAAAAGTTCTGCCAGAATTTCGTCATGTTCGTTCTGTTTGCTTATTATTTCTGCCTGATTTAAAAGTATCTCAGCCTGTATTTCTTCGTTGGATATTGTTTCTTCAACTTCTGGAACTTTAGGTACATATTCAACCCATTTACCATTTTCATATTTTTTATTTGTTAAGTCAAAATCTTCCTCAATCTGTATCATGTTTTCAGCTTCGACTTCACCACTCAAATAACTGTCTGATATGACCAAACCTGTTTTACTATCAATCTGTGCATATCTTATCATATTTTTCACTTCCTTCTATGATTTTTTAGTAATATTCTACAACTTTCCAATTAATCACATTTTTGCTTCTCGCATTCGTAGGTGTAAATTCTAATGTTGTGCTGTCTTTTATTTTTCCCGATGCATTGTTTGCACTCGTATTGCCTGATTGTCCGTCAATTAAAAGAACACTCTTATCCGTATTTACACTTGATATATTAACGCTTGTTGTTGATGCTGAATCGTTACTTAAATTCGCTGTCCCTCTCTGTACACTTCTTACCGTACTTATACTGCCTTCTTCCATCAAATTCTGTACTGTTGTTGCTAACAATGTTTTATCATTGGTTGACAGCAAAGGTGTCCAATTCGTAATCCAACCACTGCCATTGCCAGTTCGACAATATACCGTACCCGTCTTTTGGTTACTTCCAATTTGGAATACATCACTATCCATTGTATAATTTATTATAAACATGTATTGATAAGGCTGATTAATCAGTAATCCGTCAGTAGTGTACCATGTATATCCAGTTCCTAATTCGCCCCATTTCTGTGGTGTGTCTACACTTTGTTCATATACAGGGCTGTAGCCCAAAAATGCAAGATCATGAAATGCTTCTTTTCTTGTAGTTTTGCCCGTTCCACCATGTTCAATAGGAACAATACTATTTGCTCCAAACAAAGGTGTCCAATTCATAATCCAACCACTATAATTACCACCTCGATAATATATCGTACCTACCTTTTGCTCATATCCAATTTGGAATACGTCCTTATCTTGTATATAATTTATTATAAACATGTATTGAAAAGGCTGATTAATCAGTAAGCCGTCAGTAGTGTACCATGCATATCCACTTCCTAATTCACACCATTTTTGCACTTTGTCTTCACTCGGTGATGATATAGGATTGTTACCTAAAAATGCAAGATTATCAAACGCTTCTTTTCTTGTATTTGCACCTGTTCCACCATGTTCAATATCAAGCACATTGATTTTATTTAATATTATCTCTTTTTTCAGACTTTCATCTGTCAAAGCCCCTACCTGTTCGGCTGTAACCTTATGCGGGTTCTTCTTGTTGTCTATATGCTCTTTTAACTCATATTTTGTCGCATATATTCCCGATTCTATCTCGGCACTGACGTTTTCGGCATCGCCTATTATGCAAGGTATTGATATGATTTTCTCAATTATTTCACTTCCTGCAGCCGGTATGTATTCCGCAAGACTTCCGGCGTTTGCGTAACAATACAAAATATCACTGTTCCGGTCATTCGGTTTTTCCGGATTTGCCGCAAAAACTCCAATCTCACGCCAGAAAAATCCTGTTGTCAGTCCGCTGTTGCTGAAATTACTTTTTACTGTCGCATAGTTATTTCCTGCTTTCACACTGCTTACGCCTACTGTAATAAGCGGATTTATAAGTCCTGTCATTGCCGCTATTGCCTGACTTCCAAGTTCGCCGTCACCGAGTTGCATTTTCGTAAACTTTAATGCCGTTCCTGCCTGTGCCTTTGCCTGCAGTGCCTTTCCTTCGTCTGTAAATCTTGGTGCTGTAAAGCTCATTTTTACCACCGTCCTTTTTACTTTTGCGTCAAAATTATCGTATCTGCTGTGTGTACTGCAAAACCCGTGTAGCTTGTCAACGCTTCTGTTGATAATACAAGTTCCACAGTCTCGAGCCATGCACTGCACCGCTTCACCGCCTCAATAGCCGCCTTAAAATCGTTCACATTATCCTCTGTTATTGATGGGTTCGCCGTTGATACTTTAAAATATCCCGCTCTACCACCATAGTCAAACCATTCCTGCACCTCGGCATCTCCGAATATGTCAGTACATATCTCTGCGACTGCTTTCTTTGTTCCTGCCTTGCTCCAATACGTAATAGCACCTTTTATCAAAGTTCTTTTCAGGCTTATATTATAGCTTTCAGAATACGCCTGTACTTTCATTTCCACCGCTATAATGTCCAAAAGCTCGCTTGATAAATTGTCTATGTTGGCATATAGCATAACTCTATCCGCAAAATCAATAATTCTTTTGTGCTGTTTTTCTACAGCCTTGCTTATGGCTCTTGACCATGGTTGTTCGGCCATTATTCGGGGCATTGAGTCTGTAAGTTTGGCATTGTATAACTTAATCATCTTCAAGCCCCCCGTATGTGACCTCTGTATTTGCCGCTATTGCTATATCATAATCATTTACGGCAGTATAAAGCGGTTTTGTTACTGCCGTTCTTTTTGCACCTGCTCCGATTATAAGCTGTATTAATTTGGACGGATTTATGTCTCTGCCTATTTTTTTCTGCCATTTTTTATATTCTTCTATAGCCTCATTTACAGCCGTCTGTATTGCTACCGCCTGATTGCTGTCACTTTTATTTATGTAATAAGTCAGTTTAATGTCATAATTGCTTTTTGTCGGGCCTTTTGCCGTTACAATGTCCGTCAACGGTCTTATATCATCGGCACTTAAACCTTCCTCAACCTCGGCTATTACCTTGCTGTCAGGTATTTCACCCTCGTTTATTGTGAATACAACATTAACCTTGTCCGGTTCTGGGCTGTATACTACAATATTGTCGATATCGGAACGTATTCGCCGTGCATGATACTCATATGCCTCTTTCGGGCCGGCAACCGAGTACCTATTCGGTGCATTGTAAACTCTGGATGTAAGGCTTTCATCATCTTCCTTATCTGTACCGCCTGCGGAAACATCAATATTTGTTACATTTGCCACATACGGCACAGGGTCAACAAGTGTATCTATTTCTTTTACTGCTAAACCGTTAGCCCCTGTTCCTGCCGTTATTGCCGTTGCCGTTACCGTTCCGCTTTCCTGTCCTGCCAAAATTTCAAGATATTCGTCTGTCGCAAAATATATATCTCCTGCCGCTACCCTTGTACCGCCCGGAATTGCCGTAACAGATGTTCTTATGTCGGATAACGTGAATTTTAAAGTAACCTTTGCCGCCGTTGCCTTATTTCTTGTTATGCCTTTTAAAACTGCCAGATTGTCTAAATAATCCGCTTCACTGTATTTAAGCAATCCCATTTTCCCTGCTCTGTCGACATACTTCAATGCCTGATAAAAATTATTTGCAAAGGCATATAACATTAATCTCTCCGGTGTTCCTGCGTGCATATCCGGTTCTTTCCCCGTTTCTGCTCTGTATGCCTCTTGATAATCGTCAAGCATTTCGTTTCTTATGTCTTCTAATGTTATATTGTCAATAAAAGAAATTTCGGGAATGTTCTTAAAAGCATTTATGTTACTCATTTACCACACTCACCTCCAACACCGGACTTAATAACCCGTTTACGTCCGATTTAAACTTTACACTTTTTATTTTTGCCCTTGGCTCGTATTTTTTTATTTTTTCTATAATTTCCGCTGTCAGCCTTGCCTTTGCCGCCGCTGTTGTCATGTCCAAAAAATCCCAGTTTAAACCGAAATTTCTATCAAGAGCCTGCTCGCCTTCTCTTGTGCCTAACAGCACCGTTAAGCATTTCCTTACGTTTTCTTCCGTTGTCCCGTTTCCGTTCATTTTTATTTCTATCATCTTTCTGCACCTCTCTATACATATTCTTCAAGAGATACCGACACAGATATACTTGCAACCTCACCGCCGTTATAAATCGTGTTGAATTTACCCGACAATGATGTTATTACCATTTTATTCTCACACATTAATTTACCGCCGATTATTAAATAATCCGCTGAACCTTCCTCCGCTTTTTTTCGTAAGTTTTCCAGCATTTCAGATGGTTTTACACCTAAATCGGCTTTTAACAGCATATTAAATGTTGCCGTTTCGGTTGTCGCACCTATAAACTGTTTTCGTGGCTTTCCCGAGATTAAATCCTGACTGGCCCAGTTGCCGCCATATGTGGTGCTTAAATCAGTCAGATTTAATATTTTTTCACTGGACACCTCAAATATTATATTGCCGTAACTTCCTATCATGTTTTACACCTCTTTAAGATGTACTTTCTTCCTCCGGTATCGGAAGATGCTCAATATCGCCTCTTATCTGTATTCCTTTCGGGCAGTCTATACGTAACTTTTTTGTTTCTTCATCGTACTTTATATAGCAGCCTTCGCCTAAGTCCTTCCGGTAAATCTTTTCTCCGCTTTCTTTCGGCTTGTTGTTATCGTTCCAAAACTTTCCGAGAATAACACCTGCCTCGCCGCCTGTTGGCAAATGAAGAACCAGAACTAAATCGTCAACCTTCGGCATCTTATATTCATACGATAATAACGGCAGTTCCATGGTGACCGAATTGTCTCTGTCGGTGTATACTACCCTTGCCGTTCCCTCTGCATAATTAACACTGGATATTCGTCCTATTCTTATGGTATCCATTTTCCACCTACTTTTATATAAATCTATTTTTTCTATATTTCTATATTTATACTTTTCTATAAAAAATATATTTATATTTTTATATAAATCTATAAATTTTTTAGCCGTCCCTGAAAGGGAAGGTGTCACGTAGTGACGGAAGGGTTAATAAACCTTTCTCTCAACGAATAGAAAATATCTTTTTGACCTTTTCTATTAAAACCAACTTTCTGTTTGTTCACACAGACATTGTTTTAAAAAGCATTTGCCGCATTTATAAGCAACAACGGCAGCCATGGCAAAGCCTCTTTGTTTGCCTTCCAGTATGCCGCCGTATTTATTACACCTTCATTGGCCAATTTGTCTATTGCTTCATCGGCTGTTGTGTAAATATTTGAGTTGTTGTTTATGCGTATCCTTACCGCCATATTTACAAGTAAATCATCAAGATATTTTACATTTTTGTAATTCGCAATCCAGTATTCAGGGCTAACCGATATTTTTAATTTTGCAAGTCTGTCTATTGCATCAAGTACCGTTGCGTCACTGTCGGACACCTTACTTAGCTTTAAGTTTGTTGTATAGCCTGAATTACTTACATTGTCCGTTTTTTCGTCAATGTAATATTTTCCGCTTGCCTTTCCTATGCCGACAACATTTATTACCATAGCCGCTGTTATATCCGTTCGCCCCGGCACCGTAATATCAAGTGTTACGGCACTGTGGTTTTGTTCGGCTATTGCGTTTTCCAGTTTCAGCTTTGCCTCGGCAAGACTGTCGGCCTTTTCATTTGCCTTATAAATTCTCGGGCCTGTTCCCGTCTTATATTTAATGTCTTTTCCGCTTTTGCCGTTTGTGTAAGTTATTTCGCCGCCTGTATATGTACCCACAAGGTTGCTACTCCACTTTACGCTATTTAATTCTTCTTTCTTTATTGTTATCTTGACTTCTTTCTTTTTGTACTTCTCTCTGTCAAATATAACAATCTGGTTTTTGTATACCTTCATCTTTCTGCCGTAATCATCACATAAGTTTTTTAAAAATGATGAGTCGGTTGCTTTTGACTGTTCCTTAGACTTTATTGTTATATCCTCACCCTCAAAATACAATTTTAACTTGTATCTTTCCGCTATTGTCTGTGCAATCTTTTTCAGTGTTGCCTTTTCCCATGTCTGGCTTCTCTCTGTTTCCTTAAATGCGTCTCCGGCTGGGCTTGATACCGCACCTATGGAAAATGAAGAACCGCTGCTGCCTCGTGAATAACTCATGCTGTCTATTATGAATACACCGCAGTCCAGTTTCCCTTCGTCACCTTCGCCGTTCCAGTTTTCCGTCCGTATTTCTGCCTTTATTTCGTCACCGGCTGACGGTATCCAAGCCGCAATCCATTGATTTTCGGGGTCAGCCAAATTTATCTTTATGCTGTCACTTTCGCCGCCGTCAGGATCGGTGTAACTGAAACTGTTTTGGAAGTTGTCCAAAGCCGTCTTTATAGTCTTTCCGTTATAGGTTATATATACGCTTGCTTTTCTTCCTTTCATTTTTACCTCCACGGCGGTAAATTTCCGCTTTTTTCCTCTGGCAGTTCCGGAGTTTTCAATACTGTTCCTGCCGAAAACTCAAAAACGGATACATAAAACAGATTGCTATCCATAAGCCAGTCTGCTTTTGTTTCATCTCCGTACACTTTTAAGGCTATGCTGTCCCATTTATCACCGTTTTCTGTTGTATATGTATCCGTCATTTTTTTACATCTCCTACTAAAATGCAAGTCTACGCCGTTCTCTTGTATATCTGTCCATAAATTCTTTAAATTCTTCGTATGAACTACGCACTGCCTCCGATATTTCCGACTTGTCCGCATTGCCGTTTATAACAATATTCGGTGAGTACGTAATACCGCCGCCGACACCGCCGTTAAGCATATTGCTAAGTTTGGTAAGTGGTACTACTGCCTCCGGCTCACCGCCTTCGCCTATTTCCGCTAATGTCGGGCCTGTTGCAATACCACCTGTTGCAAGTGTCGGAATTTTAGGAATATTAAGCCCTACGTGTTTACCGCCGACAATCGGCACACCCTTTGGAACATTGACCTGAAATTTATTCAGCTGTCCTATACCGGAATTTATAAAATTTATGACCGAATTTATTCCGCTTTTTACAGCATTCTTTATACCTTGCCATACCGCCGAAACTTTTCCGCCTATAGCGTCCCAGAAATTATTCCATGGCTGAACAAGATTTATATTTACATCTTCAATTATTCCGTTCCAACATTCTCTTAAACCTGCTCCAAACTCCAGTATTTTTTGCCATAATTCATCTGCTTTTACCTTAATTTTGTCCCAGTTTTTATACACAAGGTACGTTGCTGCCATTAGTCCGGCAAATAATAAAATTAATATCGTGATTGGACTCGTCAAAAAGTTAAAAGCCGCCCCCAGTGCCGTTGTTGCTGCCGCTGTTGCCCATTCTGCCGCGTACATAGCTATAAGTATACCTGTTTCGATTCCACTCCGTACACTTGCCAATATTGCGGCACGGTTATAAATTAACAATGCCGTTGTCAATCCGCCCACAGCCCATGCCGCCGCAACAAGTATCTCTTGATGTTCCGACAAAAAGCTGTTAAATTCACTTATTTTATCTCCTACATTCCCAACCAACTCTTTAAATTCTTTAAATTTAACTATAACAGGGTCTTGAATGAAATTGCCTAAGTTTTCCGCTGCATTTGCAACTTTAGGTAATACTTCCGCGGCTACATATTGAACTGCACTCTGAATTTCCGGGCCAAATGCTTTTAAGAATTGTAACTGTACATTTTGCAATGCCGAGTCAAGCAAGCTAAATGCATAATCAACTGTATCTGTTGTTGTTTCGTGCATTGTATCCAATGCATTATTGCTATTCTGTATTTCTCCTGACAGTTTGTCCCACGCCGATGCACCGCCGTCTACTGTTTTATTAACACCTTCGAGCAACTGATTGTATGTCGAATAATAGTTTGTACCTGCAATAGCCGATAAATAACTGTTTTTTTGTTCTTCTGTCATTCCTTCCATTGCTTTGCTCGTGTCTTTCAGAATATCTCCAAAGTTTCTTGTATTTCCGGCAGCATCGTATATGCTTACACCTAACTTTTTGTATGCATTCATTGCCTCTTGCTTTGATGTCATACGTACAAGTATAGAGTTAAGTGCAGTTCCGGCTTCTGCACCTTTTGTTCCTGCATTTGCAAGTATTCCAAGTGCTGTTGATGTGGTTTTATAATCCTGTCCAGCAGCTTTTGCCGCACCGCCTACACCTGTAAAAGCTTCCATAAGTTCCCCGGCTGTTGTTGCCGATTTATTATTTGCTTTTATAATTACATCAAAATATCCGTCTAAATCATCAAAACTTACACCCATTGCATTCATTGAATTTGTTACAAGGTCTGCTGTTGTTGCTAAGTCTGCACCTGTTGCCTCGGCAAGTTTTAAAGTTGGCATTAATGCACTTGTACTTTTGTCTGCGTCCCAACCTGCAAGTGCCATATAACCTAAAGCGTCTCCTGCCTGTGCCGATGTAAATGCCGTTGCTTCGCCGGCCGCTTCTGCCGCCTCTGATAATTTCTGAAAGTCTGCCGAACTTTTGTCTGTAATACCTGCAATACCTGCCGTGTTTGCCATGCTTTTTTGATATTCTCTGTATGTATCCAAAGCACCGCTTGCCATTGACTGTATTCCACCTATTGCCGCCTGTATCCCGCTTGAAATAAGATTACCGCCTACGATTGACCCCAGTATGCTTTGTGCGTTGCTCGCCGCTTTTCTTACAGATGGGTCAACCTGTGCCCCTATTTCTATGTCAAACCTTTGTCTATTTGCCATTTATCTTCGACACCTCCTTCACCACATCGTATAAATCTAAAATCGGCAGACTCAAATAATACTCAAGTCCGCCGAATGTATTCATTGCCAGTTTTATGCAAAGTGTTCTTAACTCTTTTCCTGTTCCGATGTCAATGTGTCTCCGTAAAAAAAACTTCCTACCTTGTTTTTTAATGCCACGCCGTCTCTTGCAGGTAAAGCAAGGAAAAATTCAACAGGTTTCCCTGTTGCAATAGAGCATATGATACAAGCATAATCTGTGTCAAATTCTTTTATTGCACTTATGCCCCCACCTCTTGTAAATCTTTTATCAGCCTCTACAAGCTGACTTGTGTTTAACTCTTCGAGGGCTGATAAATCTATCTCTGTGTATGTTTCCCCTTCAAACTGAAAAGGTTTTGTTAATTTAACTTTATAGTCCATTTTTGTCTCTCCCCTTAACATAATGATTTTATTTTTGCCAAATAATCAGTGCCGTTTATGTTATACACGTTGTTCAGCTTGTCAAGTTCAACTTTCTTCGCTCCATCAACCTCAATCATTATATATATGAGTTCCAGTGTAACGCTTGAACTCATTGGTGAACCTGCCTTTGCACTTCCTGTTGTAAGTGTCTTTAGCATTCCTCTCATAACTATTCTCATGCCCTTATACGCTTTTCCGCTGTTAAGGCTCTGCACCTGCACTGCACCCCTCAGCGTAATATCGACACCTTCATCGGCTTTCATAACTTTGAATATGTCACCGTATAAGACTCTAAACGGTATCTCTATAGTCATGCTACCGAAGTGCCCGATGTTCGGGCTTTCAATCTCACCAAGTATACCGGGACCGCTGATTGTTTCCGTCATTGCCTCGAAAGATGGCAATGTAACCTCATCTGTAATGCCTACAAGGATATTGCCTGAATTATAAACATTAAAATTATTGATTTTTTCTGGGATATTGCTTACCGCCATTTTATTCGCCTCCTGTTAAAGCTGTTTCTATTGCTGTCGGGTCAAATTCAAGTATAAATTCGATATTTTCAGCAGGTGTAAACGGTGCAAAATCAATATGGAATACAATCTGACCGTTTAAAATCTGTGTTATAGGATTTTCACTTGATAAAAATGTTACGTTATATCCTGCACAAATTCCTCTCGCTACATAGCTGTTTCCGTTTATGTTTTCTGAGTCCACAATAGACTCAATAAGCCTGTAGTTTGCAGGGTCATCTACCCTCTGAAAATAAGTTAAAATTAAGCTGTTTGACCGCCATGTGAAAAATCTTCTTACCATTATCCAACGGTCCTTCGGGTCTGTACTGCTCGGATATGCACAAGTATTATTGCCCCACGCCTTATATCCATTTATATTTACGGCTGTACATACACCAAAACTGTTAATTACATTACCTTCATTCTGGTCTATTATGACCTCTGTACCGTCTGCAAGACATGTTCCTGTGATTTTAAAACTTTTGTTTGAAGGGCTTAAATTTGGAACATCTCCATTGTCTGCGTCAGTGTATGCAATCAACGCACCCATTACCGCTGACATATGCAGTTTGTTGCTGCCGCTCTTTACCATCGGCCAACAAGAAATAGCGTGTTCGCTTGACGCTCCAAGGTTTTCTTTCGCTGTTTTTACTGCTGTGTATGCCGTTGCGTTTACATCATCAGATGTATTAGCGGAAATATCAAGTATGCACTCTGCTGTATATACGCCGTTTATACCTGTGCAAGCCGCCTGTAATTTTGCCGCCACATCTGCCTTGTGACTCCAACCCGGAGCAAGTAAAAGTCCTGCGGTCATGTTAAAGCGTGGGTATACTTCTTTTACCTTGTTTATTGCATTTATTATTTCTGTCTCTGTTACAGCTGTTCTTTCACCCGAAATATTTAAATACTTATAGGACACTGTTCCTGTTGTTTTTCCCTTTGCCGTTGCTGATACAAGTGTAATTTTTGCTTTTTCTTCACTGTCAAACTCAACTGTATAGTCCGTATCTCTTACAAGTCCGCCTATTTCAATGCTGCTTTTTATTGTGTATGCGTTTTCTACCGTAAATACATCGTCAACAGCTGTATAGCTTTCACTTGATACCTTTGTAGCGTGTGTGCTGCTGTTCGGGTCAAGTACATTCACCAAGATAATCGGTGCTACCGCAAACATGTCAAAACATGCTTTCATGCTCTCACACAAAGTAAATTTGTCAAAATCATCTGAATACCCTAACTGTTTTACTGCCTCATCATAGCTGTAAATTAATTTCGGCTCTGTTGCATTTTCAAGTTTTTCGGCTCTGTGTATTGCCGCAGTGCCGAAAATGACCTGTAAGCCCGCACTGCCCTCTGTTGGAACTGTCAGACTTGTAGGTGCTTCACTTACATAAACACCGTGTTTATATGCCATTTTTACCTCACTCCTTTTTTAAATATAAAAAAGAGCGTTCATAAGAACACTCTTTTATTATGCAAATTCATCAATTCTACGTGCTGCCGGACAGTTAAAACCAATGGACACCGCTCCAAAAAAATACGGATATGTGTCAACATCGGTTTGCAATGTCCATTCAATCGGCGGCTCAGCTTCAAATTCGTCTATATTCGGTCTTTCGGCAAAAGATTGGTATAACTTATTTATGATTGTCATTACGTCCTTTGTTCCATCTTTGTCCGTATCTTTGGCATAAATACATATGATAAAAACGACATTGACCTGTAATGCACTGTCCCAACTCTCTTGGAATCCGTCCGTAATTCTTACGATAACGTATGGGGTTGTTGCCGTTTCAATGTCAATATCTTCATCTTCATCATCGGGAATATTTAAATCCTGTGAATATATCTTTATTTTTCGCCGTTCGCCCGAAACCGTAGGTAATTCGAGGTTTTCAAGCACTTTTCCAACTCTTTTTATTAATTTTTCCTGCAAAATATCCGCCGTCAATGTACTTCACCCCTTAACACCCTGCCTATCTGCCTTTCTAATTCTCTTTCAAGAATGCCATGTATCTCCGGCTTTACTATCTTGTAGACTCTTATCTTCGATCCAATCATCTGTGGGTCAGACAAACTATATAACGATTTAATAGGGTATCTTTCCTTACCCGTTCTTTCAACAAGTCCTACGCCGCCTGTTTTCGGAAACCTTACCAAAAAGGCTTTTGAGCCTTTCCCGATAAGCTGCTTTGGACTGTTTGCACGCACGACTTTCGCCTTATACACTTCAGGTCTTGCCGTTCCTTCTTTTAATGTTGCAGGTGTAACCGTAAACCCTTTTAACTGGTTTGCCTTGCCTGTAACACTTATTACCGCCACAAGCCTGTTTTTAGTTGCCTTTTTTAATTTTGTTGTACGATTGAAAGTTGCCGTCTTTATCGTGTATGTTTTTTTTGCATTTTGGAATAACAAAGACCTTGCTTTCTTTGCCGTGTCATTTAATACCCACCTTGTTATTTTTTTTGCTGCCGGCCACATATCGCCCAGACGTTTTTCTATTGCCTTTACGGTAACATCATCATTCCTGAAGGACAATTTTATAACACCGTTTGAAATTTTCAGACCTGTTTTTGTTCTTTTCATGCCCTGTTTGCCTCCAACTCAAGCGAATAAATACCGTCTTCGTCAATGACGTTTGTTATCACATACGTCTTTTTTCCGTCAAGAATCAGTAGTTTCCCTATCTTGGGCTTTGCCCCATATTCTGAAACAGGCACATATATTAATATATGTGCCTTGTATATTCCGTCCAAGTGTGTTGTACTGCCGCCCTGTGTTCTGTCAAGCAGTTCGTTTGTATCAACAATAACGTGCATTTTCTTACCGTCAATTAAGTGCATATCAGAAAATTCGTCATTATTGAAAAACACCGTCCCTACATCTTTCGCCGCCATTTCTTTAAAAGTCGGACTCATTTTCTTCCTCTTCCTTTTTTCTCCGGCTGTTCGGGTACATACGCAAGACCGATTTTTAAAAGTTCTTTTGCTTCGTCATCTGTTACAAGCATTTCCTCACCTGCATAGTATTTTTCGCCTGAAACATCTACATATGTGCCGTTTGCGATCAGCTTAATGCCTTTTGTTTCGTCTATTGTTGTCTCTTTTATCTCTTCTGTTGCGTTATTTTTTTTTTCGTCATCGTCAAAACGTGCCATCTATGCCACCGCCTTTTAACCTAACAACTTGATTTTTACTGTATCGTTTTCTGCTGCCGCTACAGCCCAGCCTAACGGTACATTGCTCGTTGCTGTTGCCGTTGCCTTTTCTGTCGATGCATCGTAATAAACATCTGCACCTAAAGCAATAGTCCCCGTTGAAGGCACAATCCATACGCCTTCAACAAATACAGACCCTACGCTGTTATTAGGAATGTCAGTTCCGGCAACTCCGCAGCGTGTTGTTCCAAGTGCAACAATCGTATTTGCCGCTATTGTTGCCCCACTGGTGTTTTTATAGTCAATGCTGACGCCTTTCTGGTAAAATTCTGCTCTCATATTCTTTCACGCCTTTCTTTAAATTGTAATTGCAACGCCGTTATTTCTTGCTACGCCACGCCAGTCAATTACTGTTATGCCCCAGTCCATATATATATCCCATACAAAGCCTAACATTCCCGGTGTTTCCATACGTCTTAATGTCGGTGTTTCATTTCCATTTAAATAATCAATCTGTATTGATTTTGCTGAAATCGGGTCAGCCGTCAAGAACCAAGGGCAAGCGTTTGACCCTGCAAGACCGTTTAATGTCGCATCTTCAACATATGTAAGTCCCTTATTTGCAAGTGGGTTATAGCCCGTATAGTCATTATCACTTGTTTTAATGGATGTTGAGTGTAAGATAGTATCAACATTGAGACCATATCCCACAGGAAGAACTAACATTCTCGGTGTAATATTGATTGCCTCACCGAATGGGTCCTTCTGAGTCTGCATTTTGAGCATCAATTTATTAATTGTTTCAAGTGACGGCTTTGCCCCTGTTCCTTCAAGGTTGCCATGGTCTGCATTGAAAAGCACTTTCCCATCATAAATTGTTGCGTTGTTGTTGAATAAAAGTTCATATACCTGTGTATTGATTTTTCTCTTAGCCGCAGCCGCATATACACCCGGCACATTTGATAAAAAGCCTATATCGTCATTAATAAAAGCCTGTCTTCCCATGCTGAACTGTGTTCCATATGTGTCAATCTTTCGCTGTGGTAAAAGGCTTGTTTCGGGTTTTGACGCTTTAAGTTCGCCGTTTTCACCTACCTTTTCAAACGCACCACCGCCGATAATATAGTTATGGTCCGGTGTAACCTTAAAGTCTGATACACTGCCCTTGCTACACCAGTACTGGAATGTTGTCGGTGTTGCTGTATAGATAGATACAATATTTTTTCTTATGGTTGAATCAAGAATTGCCGGAAAAGCCGATGTCGGGTTAAAATACTGACGGCAAAGTTCGGTATAAAGTTCGTCACCGCTCATACGTCTTAATTCGCTCTCGCTCTTGCCCTCTCTTGCCATTGACTCAATAGCAAAATCTTTTAAACTCATGTTCCTTAATTCCGTTGCACCCTCGGCAGGTTTTTCTACTTTCTGTCCACAACGGAGCTGTAAAGCGTCTGTTGCCGCAGCTCTGAATTTGTCCCCTTCATCTTTTGTTACCTTAACACTTGCCGGTCCTTTACTTTTTTTAAGTTCTTCAAGGATTGCAACCCTGCATTTGTCCTCTGTCATTGTTGCGTCCTTAATAAACTTCTCTGCATCAATACCGAAATCACGGCACATTGATGTGATAGAAAGTATTCTTTTTCTTTCTGCCTCTGCCCCTCTTTCTGTAGCCGCCCCCTCTGCACCTTCGGTTTTGAGTTTGTCAATTTCGGCCTGTAATTCATTGAAAGTTCTTTCTTCTTCCTCCGACATTGCTCTGCCATTGACTTTTGCCTTATCTACAATAGCCTGCTGTTTTGCGATTAATTCTTTTAAGTTCATACTCATTCCTCCTTCTTTTATATAAGATTTTTATTTATATAAATCTGTTTTTCATACAGACTCATATCACTATTATTTTTTGTTTCTTCTTCAAATGACCGTCCCACGCCCACTGTGGAGTCAGCAGGGATACTCACTATTGAAATCTCCAAAGGTATCCATTTTCGGGCAATGTAACACGGCCCTTCAAAACGTCCGTCTGTTGACGTTTTCCCCTTTTCCACAATTTCCCAGTTGTCAACCATGTACCCAACAGAAACACCTTTTAATGTGCCATTTGCTACTTTCTCCATTATCACTTTTGAGTCATCGTCTGAGTCAAATTTAATTTTGGCTTTTCCTCTGTTGGCCTCTATCCATGCACTTTCGATTTTTCCTACAACTTTATCTCTGGCATGGTTGAAAAGTACAACACCAATCTCGTTTAATCGGCTTAAATCACACGCCCCGTCTGCATGGTCTAAAATCTCATTCCCGAAATATCTCATGTAAGGTTCTTCCGATGAAAAACTTAACTCAAACACATTGCTGTTTTTCTCATCGGCTCTTACCTGCATATCAAATATATCTCGCTGTAAATTTTTATCAGGCATTTATATGCCACCTCCTACAATGCTAACTCCTGCCTTTTCTGCATATTCTTTAGCGGCCGCCATATCGTCAATCTGTTCTTTCCAGTCTTTTCCGTTTTCTGCCGCTATCTGTTGGAATGTTTTCATTCCATTCTCAAGTGCTATTCTGTTTGCATTTGCTTCTTTTACCGGGTCAATCCACCTTTTCTGCCCAGCTATCCACGTGTGCTTTGAATAGTCCGTTTTTTTGTCAAAAAAATCGGGTATGATTACAATACCCGCCAAAACTGCACTCTTTAAAAATTCTTCATACACCTCGGACATAAAACTCTGAAACAATTCTTTGTCTTCTATATACGTTAACTCATCTTCTATTGCACTTTGCCTTGCGGAACTGTAGTTGGTCTCGCTCATATCCCTCGTTGTGCTTTCATAGCTGAGACCCTGTCCACTTGCAATTAATCTTTGCTGTAATTTTAAGAATGTTGAAGCGTCATCGCCCGAACTTTTCGGGTCTACTACTTGTATTTCGTCTCCGGCATTCATTTCTTTAATCATTCCTGGGGTAAGGCTTTTACCTTCATACGTTATTGCATTATTTGCATTGTTTACAATCTGCCGCCCTATAGATACAGGTAAGGCTTTTTTTATAAAAACGGCCAAACATGCGGCTATTCTTTCCTTTACGCTTACAGCCGTGATAAACTCGTTTGTGTCTCTTACCCTCGTCAACGTAGGCGTTAAGTCCGATATTTCCCTAACCTGTGACGGTCTGCTTTTGGTATATATATAAATAATATCCTTTGCAGGATAGTATTTCGGTGTATATACCTCTAAGCCATCTATTGAATATTGAGAAATCCAGTATCCCACAGGTCTGTTATATGAATTATATTCTATTCCACCTGTGACCTTGTGACTTTTGTCTTTTGGACTGCTCCACGAGATACTTAATTCGTCTACTTCTAATGCCTGCAACTGAAATGGAACTATGCCCTGGTTTGTATAGCATTTTTTAAAAATTATGCCACCGTCAACTTTTTTTCGTTTTACCGCCATTCGCAAAATTTGACTGAAGGATTGTGTTCCCGTTACATCACAGTTTTTTGCCTTTGTCCATTCGTTCCACAGTGTTTCTATTTTTGTGTTTAGTTCTTCGCTGTCGGTCTTTGCCTGCAATGTGTAACCGCTGCCGATAATATTTCTTGTGAAGGCTTTTATAACAGCGTTGCCCATGTCGGAATTACGCTCAATATCTCTTGCCCTTGCCCTAACAATATCTCTGTCGGTTCGGTCTGTCATTTCTGCCGACTCAATAAGCGGATGCCATTGTTTGTTGAGTCTGTCAAAACCGCCTGCATCATATCCGTGTTTCTTGATATAATCCAGTTCTTGTTTGAACGCCGCTCTTTTTATGCCCTGATATGGTGAAATGAACCCGATTATATTATCCAACCAACTCATTTTATTACCTACCTCACTCCCATAAATTCGGCAACATAGGTATCTGAAAATAATCCGTTTGACTCTGTTGTTGCCGCTATCTCTGCCGTCAGTGTATCCCTTAAATTTTTAAGTTCCGTTATATTGGCTCGTGTCAAAGACCTTGAACCGATTTTATAACTTTGTCCACCTGCCGTTATTGCTATTATTGCTTTGTTTACTTCCGTCAGCATTTCCGCCGCACTGTATGATGACAAATCCTTTGTATCATCTGCCATTTTTTCACCCCTTTCTAAATTAAATCCACGAATTATCTTGTTGTATCCATTGTTCTTCTTCCTGTCTTTGCGGAGGGCTGTTTACAACATTATTGTCTTGCAAGAACAAGCTTCTTACTCCCAGAATGTCAGCCGCCGCCATTCCATAAACCTCGCAATCTAAGTAATGGTTGTCGGCATGGCTTGTTTTTTGTACCCACCGAGTCCGCAGCTTACCGCCACCGCCTTTTTCGGTTATTTTATGCTCCGCTGTTACCTGTGTGCAATACTCCAAATCTATTCCGTCAAACACCATCCATGAGCCTGTACCGTTTTCACGTTTCACTCGTCCGGCAATCATGTCTTTGTATTTGCCGCCGTCTACAAGTGCCAATGTCATACCATAGGCCTTTGAGCTTGTTTTATTGACAGAACTCAACTTGAAATAATTTACCATCGAGCTTGTTCCCTTTGATGGCAAACACCACTCTGAGTTCATTGCTGCGAAATCATAAACTTCGTCTGTCTGGTCTCCCGAGTCAATTAAGCACAAGTCAACCAACTTTACCGTACCGTCAGGCTTCATGTATTCCAAATTCATGATTCTTTCTATGTCCCTAAAACTTGTAACCTGCCCTCTTGTGATAAGCTGACTGGTCAAATATTCGCCCCACGCCCTGATTATATAATATAAACTGGTTTCTTGAACATCGACCCCAGCCGTTAATAAGCGTGTCCATTCCGGCACCACAAACTCCGGTAAATCCGTTTGCCTTTCCATTACTGTCTCGGCATTTGTCTTTAATTTGGTATCTTCCCACGGCTCGGCAAGCCATGAATTGGTAAAGTTGTGTAACGCCTCTGTATCATCTTTCGCAATTAAATAGGCTTTCGCAATTTGCGAAAACCTTGTAAACGGTGAGTATAAAGTTGACATCCAGAATGCAACCACTTTTGTAAACCTTGTATTTTCTCTTACTGTTCTCCATTCTCCTTTTTGCAGCATTTCTATTTTGTCGGAATCATTTATTACACTCCCACATTCCTGACAGATATATTGTGCGAACTCTGCTTTATCCGTTACGCTCAATTTTTCGTCATCATCGGGGTACTTTATCTGACTGAATTTTAATTCTATATATTCACCACAATGAGGACATGGGACAAAATAGTGTTTTTCAATATCTGCCTTTTCTTTTTCTTCCCAAATATGCCCTGTTCGCAGTGTTGGCGTTGAACACATGTATATTTTTCGATTGCTGAATGTTTTTGTTCGTTCTACCGCAAGGCTGATAGGGTCAGCCTCTCTCTTGCTTGCGTTCGGATATTTGTCTACTTCATCAAGGAATAAATATCTTATCGGTCTTGATGCAAGTTCGCTTGGAGAGTTTGAACCGACTATGCTTATATACATATTGTCAAATTGCAATTCGTTTTTACTGCTGCCTCTTTCTTTAAAATGCTTTTTTGTTTCTTTGCTTGCTTTTATCATCGGCTTTATTCTGTTTTCAACAACCGAGTCTGCCAATTCGCTCGTGGGATATACAATCATCATTGGAGCGGGGTCTTGTGCTATGCTGTAACCTATCATATTATGAATAGCCTCTGTTCCGCCTACCTGTGTTGGCTTGCAGAATATTATTTTTTCCGTTTCCCAGTTGTTAAACTCGTCCATTATCCCTTTCAAATAAGGTGTTAATGAATTTTTCCATTTGCCCGGCATATGACTGCTTCGCTCATCAAGCACCCTATATTTTTCTGCCCATTCCGAAACCGTCAATTCTTCCGGTGGTTTCAGCAACTCCAACGATTTTTTTATGTACTCGGGAACGATGTATTTTCTGACACTATATTTTCTTTTCTTCAATCCACCTCACCGTCTTTTGTTTCGGTTTTAGCTGCCAGGACAAAAGTTTTGAGCATTTCTGTACATTCTTTCGTCATGTCCCTCTCAAGTGAGCGTATCACCACAGGGTCAACGTATCCCGTCAGCAGTCCACCTATACGGTTCGGAACAGCAAGAACAAATTTTTTAAGAATAACAAAAAATTTTTGATAATCCAGACTAACCTCTTCCAGTGATATGTATTTGCCCGTTGCAATTTCCGTTTTTAACCTGTGCAACTCTCCCTGACTCTCTTTTAAAGCAATTTCGGCTTTCAATTTCTGTTCTTTCAAGTCAAGTTCTTTGTCACTTCTTGCCTTGCCGTTTGCTTTGTTTTGAAGATATTCAACATATTTTTGAATTGTTGGAACAAGGTCGTACATTCTGCCCTTTTGTCCACTCACCTTTTCACTATGTATGATTCCCTCTTGTGTCAACTGCTGTATTCGCCGCACACTTAAATTAAATAGCTTTGCGATTTGTTCAGCCCTCGCCCATTGTTCAGCCATTTTCCTCACCTCAAACCCCATTTTTTACCTTTTTCAATCATTTTTGTAACGAAACCCAAAATTTTTTTTTGATTTTTTACGGAAAAATGCCGCGCCGCGCCGTAAC
>ENA-UEPG01000936-UEPG01000936.1-human-gut-metagenome-genome-assembly--contig:-NODE-936-length-25546-cov-3.414347_pt1 | contig 25546 bp, 20 predicted proteins | sample MGYA00242893_ERZ507902 | MGnify/ENA primary metagenome ERZ507902 (study PRJEB26167, sample SAMN06115491) | human gut metagenome | host: Homo sapiens | place: China:Gansu | collected 2015-04-23 | study...
ATTCCCTTGTCGTATCCACCCGCGATCAGCACCACCTTCTGGTCGAAGGACTCCAGGCAGGCGGTGGTGCGGCTGGGGCTGGTGCCGATGGAGTCGTTGTACCAGCGCACTCCGTCCAGCTCCCGGACGAACTCGATGCGGTGCTCCACCCCCTGGAAGCGCCGGGCCACCGCCCGGACACAGCGGTCGGGGACCAGGCCGTCCACTGCGGCAATGGCGGCCATGTAATTTTCCACGTTGTGGTCGCCGGGGAGCTGGATCAGCTCCAAAGGCAGGACCTCCCGGCTCCCCTGCTCGTTGGTCAGCCAGATAGCTCCGTCCCGGAGGTAGACCCCCTCCTCCAGCCGCTCCTGTCGGCTGAAGAAGGTCACGGGGCACGCCGCCTCCCGGGCCAGCGCCCGGGTGGGGGCGTTGTCATAGTTGAGGATCAGCCGGTCCTCCGGTCCCTGGTGGAGAAAGATGTTCTTCTTGGCCCGGACGTACTCCTCCATGGTGTGGTGGTAGTCCAGGTGGTTGGGGCTGAGGTTGGTGACCACCGCGATGTGGGGGCTCTGCTCCATGGTCATCAGCTGGAAGGAGGACAGCTCCAGCACGGCGAAGTCCTCCTCCACCATGTCGGCCACGTCGGGCAGGAGGGGCTTGCCGATGTTGCCCCCCACATAGACGTTCCGCCCCGCCTCCTTCAAAAATTCGGCGATGATGGTGGTGGTGGTGGTCTTTCCGTCGCTCCCGGTGACGCCGATGAGGCGGCTGGGGCAGGTCTGAAAAAACAACTCCATCTCAGAGCTGAGTTCGATGCCCCGCCGGACGGCGTTGACCAGTTCCGGCGTGTTGGGGGAAAGGCCCGGGGTGCGGAAGATCACATCCTCATGGAGATCCTGGAGGTACTCCTCCCCCAGGATCATCCTGGCACCCAGGCTCTCCAGCTCCTGGACCTGCTCCGCCGCCCGCTCCCGGGGGACCCGGTCCCGGACGGTGACCTCTGCCCCGGCCCGCAGCAGCATCTTGATCAGGGGCGTGTTGCTCACCCCCATGCCAATCACCGCCACCGGGCGGCCCTGTATTTCCTCCAGATATTCCTTGATGGTGGACATAGCGCGTCCTCCTTCCATCGTGTTCCGGGCCCCGCCGGGACCCGTGCGCTTTTAAATCCGGCCCCGCCGGCGGACCGGCGGCAGTCTATATAACTAAAATATATTACCATAGCCGGAAAAAAAATTCAACGAACATTTGACACCGGAGGCGTTTTCCTGTATGATAGACGGGCAAGCAGGCTGGACAGCCGCGCGGGCGGGGCGAAAGGCCCGTCTGTGAGGAAAGTCCGGGCTCCATAGGGCAGGGATAACGGATAACATCCGCCGGGGGCGACCCTAGGAAAAGTGCAACAGAAATAGTCTGCCGGCCTTCGGGCCGGTCAAGGTGGAAAGGTGAGGTAAGAGCTCACCCGACGGCGTGGAAGCGCCCGTCGCTGTAAACTCTATCCGGAGCAACGCCGTGGAGGGACACACAGGTCGGCCCGACCGTCCCGGGGAGGCGGCTGGAGCGCGCCGGCAACGGCGCGTCGAGATAGATGGCTGTCTTAAAAGACAGAACCCGGCTTACAGGCCTACTTGCACCAAAAGGACCGGTATGAGAACTCATACCGGTCCTTTTCTCATCGCTGCATGGGGTTTATGCACCCCCGCTGCGGATGCGCTCCACCAGGCGGCGGGTCTGCTCCAGATCCGCGCTGTACCGGGCGTCGGGCGGCTCTGTCCGGGCACGGGGCGCGGGACTGCTGGGGGCCGGAGCGCCCCGCTCCCCCTCCCGGGTCTGCTGGCGGCGGCGCTCTCCGGCCTGACGGCGGAGGAGCCACCGCTGGGTGTCCCGGTCCACGGCGGAGGCCATGAAGCGGAAGCCCATCTGGGCCTGGGCCCCCATGTCCGGCCAGCGGACCAGCACTTCCTCCGGGTCCGTCACCTCCCCACGCCACCGCCCGTCGGCATACTGCATCAGGGCGGTAAACAACAGGCCCCGCTGCTCCGGCGGCATCGTCAGAAGCATTGGGTAGTTGTCAAAATAGACCACAAAGCCCCGTTTTGGATTGTTCATGTCCATTCCTCCTTTTACCCCTGGCGGGAACCGCCGGTTTGGTGTACATTTGCGTGCCACTATCCCCTCCGTAAAGGGTAATAGTAAAAGTCATAGAAAAAAGTAATGGTCACTGTGATAGTCAGGTCAAGCCTGACGGCGGCGGCCCGGGCCCGGGCCGGAGAAAAAAATAAAAAATTTTTTCTTCCCCGCAATAAAACCCCGGTCCCGTGCATTTCATAGTCAGAAGCACAAACCAGAGCAGCCTGAACGGCTGAGAAAGAGAGGAATCCAACATGAAAAAGTCTTACATTGCCGCCGCCCTCGCCCTCACCAGCTGCATGGTGGTGGGGACCGCCGCCGCCAGCCAGAGCAACAGCGTGACCGCCACCTTCCGTCCCGACATGACGCTGAAGGTCAACGGCACTGCCTACACCGTCCGGGACACCACCGGGGTGAAGGTCTCCCCCCTGATCTACAACGGCACCACCTACCTGCCCCTGTCCTCCCTGGGTCAGCTGCTGGGGGCGGAGGTCTCCTGGGACAACGACAGCCAGACCGTGATCATCCACGATGATGACGCCGACTACATCGGCGAGGCCAAAGCCAAGGAACTGGCCCTGAAGCACGCCGGACTCTCCAGCAAGGAGGTCTCCTTCCTCCAGCTGAAGCTGGACTGGGACGACGGCCGCGCCGTCTATGAGGTGGAGTTTTATGCCGGCAGCCGGGAGTACGACTATGAGATCAACGCTGTGACCGGCGCGGTGGTGGACTTCGACTCCGACATCGAGGACTACACCATCCCCTCTGACAGCGAGGACTATATCTCCCGGGAGAAGGCCCAAAAGCTGGCCCAGGCCAAGGCCCCGAAGGCCACGCTGATCAAGCTGGAGCTGGATGTGGACGACGGCCGCGCCGTCTATGAGGGCGAGCTGCGGGAAGGCAGCACGGAATATGAGTTTGAGATCGACGCCGTCACCGGCAGCTTCCTGAAGTGGGAGCAGGAGCGGGACTGAAGCCCGCCCCCATATCAAAATAGACATACAAAAGGGACCCGCCGCCGGCGGGTCCCTTGTTCGCTTCCTTCCGGCAGGCCGGGCGTCACGGCTTTTCGGGCTCCAGTTCCTTCCACAGCGCCCGCAGGGCCTCCAGCTCCGCCCGGGCGCCGTAGTCCTCCAGCTCGCCGCTCTCCTCCCAGTCCCGGGAGAGGATCTCTTGGGCCAACGCGGAAGCCTTCTCCCTATCCTTCCGGGTCCCAATCCCCAGGGCATAGCACCGCGCCAGGCGGCACAGGCTGTTCAGGTCCTCCCGTTCCGCGCCCTTTCGGTAATAGGCAAATGCCTGTTCCAGATCCTGCTCCACGGCGGTCCCGGTCTCGTAAAACCGGCCCAGCCCCCAGCAGGCGGAGTCATCTCCCAGCTCATCCGCCCGGAGCAGGCACTCCAGAGCCTGGTCCAGCTCCCCCGCCTGCTCGTGGTACCAGCCCAGGTTGTACCAGGCGCACTCATCATCCAGCTCTGCCGCCCGGCGGTACCACTCCATAGCCTGCTCCAGGTCCTGGGGAACGCCATCCCCCTTGGCCAGCAGCTCCGCCAGGTTGTTCATGCAGGCCGTGCTGCCCGCCTCCGCGCCCCGGCGATACCAATCCGCCGCCTGAGCCGGATCCCGCTCCACACCGAGCCCCTTCTCATAGCACCAAGCCAGTTGGAACATAGCCCGGGTGCTGCCTTTTTCCACGCCCTTGCGGTACCAGCAGAAGGCCTCCTCCCAGCTCTGCTCCACGCCGTTCCCGCTCTCATAGCACCAGCCCAGGTTGCACATCGCCTGGGAGTCGCCCCCTTCCGCGCCCCGGCGGTACCAGTGGACGGCCTCCTCCCAGCTCTGCTCTACACCGTTCCCGCTCTCATAGCACCAGCCCAGGTTGCACATCGCCCGGGCGTCGCCCTCTTCCGCGCTCCGGCGGTACCAGAGGACGGCCTGCTCCCAGCTCTGTTCCACGCCGTTTCCTGTCTCATAGCACCAGCCCAGGTTACACATGGCCTGGGCGCTGCCCGCCTCCGCGCCCTTCTCATAGCAACGGACCGCCTGCTCCGGGGCGGCCTGGGTCCCGACGCCGCTGAGCAGACAGCCTGCCAGGAGCAGCAGGCCGCGTTCTGAACCAGCTTCGGCCGCCTGGCGGTAGAGCTCCACCGCCCCCTCCGGGTCCCGGTCCGCCCACTTGCCGTGCTCCATCAGCCAGCCCAGACAGCATTTTGCCTCCGGCTCGCCGCCCTCCGCCGCCCGGCGGTACCAGCGCACCGACAGCTCCGGGTCCTGTTCCACCCCGTCGCCGAACTCATAGTGCTTGGCCAGCAGGGTCTGGCAGACCGTGTCCCCCTGAAGGGCCGCCATGCGCAGCCACTCCACCGCCTGGGCCGGGTCCCGCCGGTCCATCCCGATCCCCCGGTCACAGCAGCGGGCCAGCAGGCGCTGGGCCCGGGTGGAGCCGTACTCCGCCGCCCGGCGGTACAGCTCCACTGCCTGACGGGGGTCCGGAGGGATCCCGATGCCCTCCTCATAGCACACCGCCAGGTTGCACAGGGCGGGCAGGCTCCCCATCTCCGCCGCCTGCTGGTAGAGCCAGACTGCCTGACGGGGGTCGGCCTCTATCCCAGTGCCCTGCTCCAGGCACAGGCCCAGGTTGCACGCTCCCCAGCCGCTGCCCAGCCGGGCGGCCCTGCGGAAGCAGGACACGGCCTTCTCCTCCGCCCCGTCCTGTTCCATCCAGAACACCCCCAGGGCGCACCAGTCGTCCCCGGACATCTTCGCCCGCTCCCCCGCGGTCAGCGCCCCGCCGCACCGGGGGCAGGCGTCCGGCATGGCCGCCCCCTCGCCCCAGAAGCGGCAGTCTCCCTTGGTACAGTGAAAGAGCATACGCCCCTCTCTCCTCTCTGATCTGTCTGATGCTGCGGGGCTCAGTCCAGCCCCTGCTCCAAAATGCGGTACACCGCCTCCAGGTCCAGGCTGGCCCGCAGAGCGGCGGCCAGCTTGTCATACTGCTCCTCCCGATAGGCCTGGCCGTCCTCATCCCCGGTCTCCCCCGTCCAGGTCAGCCCCCTCCGGGCCAGCAGCAGGGAGACCAGCCGGTCCCGGAGCTCCGGTGTGTCAAAAAAGCCGTGGAGATAGGTGCCCAGCACGTTCTCCCGGACGGAAAACAGGCCCTCCGGTCCGCTGTCCCCCATGTGGATCTCATAGCCCTCCAGGGGGCAGCCCTCCAGGGGGGCGAACAGGCCGGTGCAGGCCGGGAAGGCCGCCCTGCGGCGGGTGCGGGTCTTTTCCCGGGAAAAGCGGGTGGCGACGGGCAGCAGGCCCAGCCCCTCCTGGGAGCCGCCTCCCTCCGCCCCCTCCGGGTCGTCCACCCGCTGTCCCAGCATCTGATAGCCGCCGCAGATCCCAGCCACCGGGGTCCCCGCCGCAGCCAGCGCCAGCACCGCCCGGTCCAGCCCCCGCCGCCGCAGCCAATCCAGGTCGGCCAGGGTGCTCTTGGTCCCCGGCAGGATCACCAGGTCGGGCCGCCCCAGGTCCTCCGGCCGGTCCGTATAGCGCAGGCCCACCGCCGGATGCCGCCCCAGGGCGTTGAAGTCGGTGAAATTGGAGATGTGCGGCAGGCGGACCACCGCCACGTCCAGAAGGGCCTCCCGCCGCCCGGAGGTGAGCCGGGGAGAGAGACTGTCCTCATCGTCCAGATCCAGCTCCAGCCAGGGGACCACCCCCACCACCGGGATCTGGGTCAGCTCCTCCAGCATGGTCAGGCCGGGCCGCAGCAGGGCCGCGTCCCCCCGGAACTTGTTGATGACCGTCCCCTTCACCATGGCCCGCTCGCCGGCCTCCAGAAGGGCCACCGTCCCGTACAGGGAGGCGAACACCCCGCCCCGGTCGATGTCCCCCGCCAGCAGCACCGGGGCCCGGGCCATCCGGGCCATCCCCATGTTCACGATGTCGTCCGCCTTCAGGTTGATCTCCGCCGGGCTGCCCGCCCCCTCCAGCACGATAACGTCGTGCTCCTCCGCCAGGGAGCGGTAGGACGCCAGGATCTGGGGGACCAGCTCCTTTTTATGGCGGAAGTAATCGGACGCCCGCATATCCCCCAGCACCTCGCCGTTGACGATGACCTGGCTACCCATGTCGCTGCTGGGCTTGAGCAGGATGGGGTTCATTCGGACGCTGGGCTCCACCCCGGCGGCCTCCGCCTGCATCACCTGGGCCCGGCCCATCTCCAGGCCCTCCCGGGTGACGAAGCTGTTCAGCGCCATATTCTGGCTTTTGAATGGGGCCACCGAATAGCCGTCCTGGCGGAAGATGCGGCACAGCCCTGCTGTCAGCACGCTCTTTCCCGCGTTGGACATGGTCCCCTGGATCATAATGGCCTTTGCCGCCATGTCAGTCCCTCCTCAGCTGCCGCGCCGCGGCGGTCAGCAGTCTCTCGTTCTCCTCCTCCGTCCGGACACCGATCCGGAACCAGCCGGGCCCCAGCCCGGAGTAGTCGGAGCAGTCCCGCACCAGGATGTGCTCCCTCTCCAGCAGCCGCCTGCCCAGGTCCTCAGGCCCCCGAAACAGGAGAAAATTCCCGTCCCCCGGACACACCCAGAGGCCCAGGCCGGTCAGCCCCGCCGCCAGCCGCTCCCGGCCCCGGCGGATCGCCCCCAAACTGTCTTTCGGCCAGCGGGAGAACTGCTGTAAAGCGATCTCACCTGCCGCTTGTGCCGGGACAGACACCGCCCAGGGCGGCCCCGCCGCCGCCATCCGGTCCAGCAGCGCCTCCTCTCCGCACAGGGCATAGCCCAGGCGCAGGCCCGCCAGGGCATAGCTCTTGGTCAGCGCCCGGAGAAGCAGCAGCCCGCCCCCGGACAGCTCCTCCGTCAGGCGGCGTGGATCGCCGCCGGTGAGCTCCAGAAAGCACTGGTCCACCGCCAGAAAGGCCCCCACCTCCCGGCAGCGGGACAGCACCCGGCCCAGCAGCCCCCCGTCCATCAGCCGCCCGGTGGGGTTGTTGGGGTCGCACAGGAACACCAGATCCACCCCGGGGACGATGGCCTCCAGCAGGTCCTCCCCCGGCAGAAAGCCTGTCCGCTCCTCAAGCCGGTGCTCCCGGATCTGGCAGCCCACCCCCTCCAGAGCCCGGCGGTACTCCGAAAAAGTGGGGGCAAGTAAAAGTGCTTGACGCAGCTTACAAGCCAGGGCCATGCGGTAGATCAGATCGGAGGCCCCGTTGCCGCACAGGATCTGGTCCTCCTCCACGCCGTCCCGGCGGGCGATGGCCCGGCGCAGGCCGCGGCAGGCCGGGTCCGGGTAGTGGGCGCAGTCCAGCACCGCCCGGCAGGCCCCCTCCAGCACAGGACCGGGAGCCCCCATGGGGTTCAGGTTGATGGAGCAGTCCAACAGATCCGGGGGACAGCCGTAGGTGTCCCCTCCGTGTTCAAAGCGGGCCATGTCCGCACCTTCCTTCTCTGTGATGTTAATGGAGTGCTTTTTTATGTAGGGCGCAACGACTCGGTGCGCCGCCTCAAATGGCGAAACCCCAGCGTTGAATCAAGAAATTCCGAAAACCGGCGGGAGGGGCAAGCTCCTCCCCTACGGGATAGCGGGGGAAATATTCTGTGGCGGAGAACCGGCGGGCGGGCCGGTGTCCCGCCCTACGGGGCAATTTCGGTTATGCGTGATATGGCGGCCGCCGATTTTCAGAACGGTTTCCATATCACGCCGCCAGCAGGGTCCCCCAACCCAGCACCGCCGCCAGGGTCAGCAGCTCCGTGACATACATCAGACGGCAGGCCCGGGCGACATCCGCCCGCTCCACCGGCCGGAGGCCGTCCCCAATGGTGGGCTTGGACACCTTTTTCCCAAAATACCAGGCGTCCCCCGCCAGCTGCACTCCCAGGGCCCCGGCGCAGGCCGCCTCCGTGTGGGCGGAGTTGGGGGAGCTGTGCTTTCTCCGGTCCCGGAAAAAGACCCTCAGCGCCCGCCGGCCGGAGCAGCCGGGCAGCAGGGCGGCGGCCAGACACATCATCAGGCCGGACAGCCGCGCGGGGATCCAGTTGAGCACATCGTCCAGCCGGGCGGCCGCCGTGCCGAACCAGCGGTACCGCTCGTTCCGGTAACCCACCATGGAGTCCATGGTGTTCACCGCCTTATAGACCATCCCCAGGGGCAGCCCCCCCAGAGCCAGAAAGAGCAGCGGAGCAGTCACGCCGTCGGAGGTGTTCTCCGCCACCGTCTCCACCGCCGCCTTCACCACCCCCGCTTCATCCAGCCGCTGGGTGTCCCGGCCCACGATGCGGGAGACCGCCTCCCGGGCCCCCGCCAAGTCCCCCGCCGCCAGGGGAGGGCATACCGCCATGCTCTCTTTCTGGAGGGCCCGGGCGGCCAGCAGCTGATAGGTGAACCAGACCTCCACCGGCCAGGCCAGACAGGGGGACAGCCCCCTCAGCCCCTCCAGGAGCAGCCAGCTGCCCCCGCCGAAGGCCGCCGGGATCAGCAGGGCCAGAAGGGCCCCCGCCAGCCGCTCCCCCGCCGGGGTCCCAGGGAACACACGGCGCAGGACGCCCTCCAGCCAGGTAATGGCCCGGCCCATCCACCGCACCGGGTGGGGCATCCAGTGGGGGTCCCCCAGTAGCCAGTCCAGGACCACCCCGGGCAGCAAGACGGTGATTAGATGTGCTGTCAACGTCATAGCGCCTCCAGCACCCGCAGCTCCAGGGGTTCCCGCCGGACCTCCACCCGCCAGCCCCGGCAGTTCTCCGGCTGCCAGCGGTAGAGCTCCCACTCCGGGCGGCCAAAGGCGGACATCACCGCCAGCCAGGTGCCCCCGTGGGCCACCACGGCCCCCCGGTCCACTCCGGCGGCCTCCGCCTCCCGGACCACGGCCTCTATCCCCCGGCGGCTTCGCTCCAGAAAGCCCTGCATGTTCTCTCCGCCGGGGAAGGTGATGGTCAGGTCGCCCCCCATCCAGGCCCGGTACAGGGGATCGTCCTTCAGCTCCTCCCAGGTCTTTTCTTCAAACCGTCCGAAGGCGCACTCCCGCAGCTGCGGGACCTGCCGCTGCTCCACCCCGGGGAACAGCAGCGCCGCCGTCTGACGGCACCGTAGCATGGGGGACACCCACAGCCCGCCGATCTCCGGCATCTCCCCCCGGCGCTTCCGGGCCAGTTCCTCCCCCTCCGGGGCAAGGGGCTGGTCGGTGGAGCCGATATACTGTCGTTTCAAATTTCCCGGCGTGATGCTGTGCCGGAGCAAAAGCAATTCCATGGCGTTCCCGCTCCTGTCTTTCTCTACTGATCACGAGGCCCCCAGCTTCTTTACACCGGAAACCCCCGCAAGTGTTTTCACTTTATGAAATTTGTCATTTCAGCCGCATGGCAAGGCCGCACTGGAGGCGGTAGACGGCCTCCGCCGCCCGGGCCAGGTCACAGCACAGGCGGCCCACCGCCTCCCGCCGGTCCCGGTCCCCCCGGTCCATCGGGACCACGCCGCAGCCCACCTCCCGGCAGACCACCACCGCCCGGCCCAGCAGGGCCTCCAGAGGCGGGAGGGGATCCAGTTCCTCCAGGCCGTACAGCACCGGGCCGTTCTCCGCGAACTGCTCCGGAGAAAATCCCAGCACGTCCGTCACAAAGCTCCTCTTTCCGGCCCCGCGGCCGCCGATCACAAGAATCACTGTACTCCCTCCAAACTCTGGGCCAGCACCAGACCGACCAGGCAGGCCAGCTCACACAGCTGTAAAAACCAGCCCGCCAGATCGCCGGTGGTCCCGCCAAATTCCCGCTTTGCCGTTTTTTCATAGTACCACAGGGCCAGCAGGGCCGCCCCGCCGATCCACAGATACCCCGGCTTCAAAACCGCCAGTCCGGCGGCGCACAGCAGGGCGCCGCACAGTGGGAGCCAGCGGCCCCGGCGGCGCTCCCCGGTCACCGCCGCCAGCAGGCCCCCGCCCCGGGCGTTGGGCAGGGTCAGGGCGGCAAAGGCGGACAGCCCCCGGCTGAGCACCGGGACCAGGAGCAGGGCGGCCCACAGGCCCCCGTCCGTCCGCTCCGCCTGACACCACAGCCCGAAGGTAAGCAGCAGCAGCAGCCCGCAGCCCTGCACCGCAAAGGCCCCCACATGGGGGTCCGCCATGATCTCCAGCTTCCGCTCCCGGCTCTGGTGGGAGGCCAGGGCGTCGCACACATCGCAGAAGCCGTCCAGATGGATCCCCCCAGTGATCAGCAGGGGGATGGCGGTCATCCCCGCCGCCCACAGCAGCTGCCCCAGCCCAAGGGCTCCTGCCAGCCAGGTCCACAGCAGCAGTCCGCCGCCCACCGCCAGCCCCACCAGAGGGAAGGCGTACAGGGTGTATCGCCGGGCCCCGCTCTCCCAGTCCAGAGGGGGCACAGGGATGCGGGAGTACAGGGCGAAGGCCATGCCCACGGCCCGCAGAACCGTCATACCTCTCCCCCCTTCCAGTGGACGGGCAGTCCGCAGACCAGCTCGGTCACCCGGTCCGCCCGGGCGGCCAGGTCCCGGTGGAGGCGGGCCAGCAGGTCCAGATAGGCCCCGGTCTCCGGCGGGTAGTCCACCCCGTCCCGGAACAGGTCGCCGCTGACCACCACCAGATGCCCCGCTCCCCCTCTCAAACGATCCAGCCCCCTCCGGATGCGGCGGTACGCCCCCTCCGGGTCGAAGGCTCCCCCGGAAAACAGCTCGTTGGCCGCCAGGTTGCCCAGATCCTCCAGCAAAACGGCGCTCCCCGCCGGCGGGGCCCATCCCGCCAGATCCCGGGGACGCTCCACCGTACAGGAAAAACCCTTCCCGGCCCGGAGGGCCTTGTGACGACCGATGCGCGCCGCCGCCTCGCCGCCCCAGGGCTCCATGGTGGCCAGATAGATCAGGGGGCCCGTCCGGGGCAGGGCGCAGATCAGGTCCTCGGCCCAGCCGCTCTTTCCGCTGGCCGCCCCCCCAAACACCAGGGCGGTCACGGCTCTCCCTCCTCCGGGCTCCGGCCGTCGGCGCGGTAGGCCGGGATGCCCAGCCCGTCAAAGGTGTGCATCTCTCCATACACCGACAGGGCCATGTCCAGCAGAGGCATGGCCGCCACTGCCCCGGTGCCCTCTCCCAGGCGCAGTCCGGCGTCCAGCACCGGCTCCAGCCCCAGGGCCTCCAGCAGCAGACGGCCGCAGGGCTCCGCCGGACGGTGGCTGGCCAGCAGGCTCTTCTCCGCCTGGGGGCACAGCCGCACCGCGCACAGGGCTGCGGCACAGGAGATGGCCCCGTCCAGCAGCACCGGCAGCTTCCGGAAGGCACATCCCAGATAAAATCCTGTCATGGCTGCGATGTCAAGTCCACCCACCTTACAGAGGACATCCATGGGATCCGCCGGGTCCGGCCGGTTGACCGCCAGGGCGGCGGCCACCGCGCGGCGCTTACGGACCAGGCCCTCGTCGGACAGCCCGGCCCCGCGGCCCACCGTCTCCTCCGGGGAGCGCCCCAGAAGGGCGGCGGCCACCACCGCCGTGGTGGTGGTGTTGCCAATGCCCATCTCTCCGGCGGCCAGCAGCTGGATCCCCCGGTCCGCCAACTCCTCCGCCGTCTCCAGCCCCGCCCGCAGGGCGGCCTCTCCGGCGGAGCGGTCCATAGCGGGACCCCTGGTCATGTTCCGGGTCCCCCCCTCCATGACCACCCGGTCCCGCAGACCGGGGACTGCCTCGTGGGCCAGCATCCCCACGTCCACCGGAAGGACCTCCGCCCCGGCCACCCGGGCCATGCGGCAGACGGAGGACCGCCCGGCGGCCATGCTCCGGGCCACCGCCAGGGTGACCTCCTGGCCGGTCTGGGTCACCCCCTCGGCCACCACCCCGTTGTCGGCGCAGAACACCGCCACCCCCTTCCGGTCCAGGCGCACCTCCGGCGTCCCGGCCGCCCCGGCGATTCGGACCACCATGTCCTCCAGACGGCCCAGGCCGTGGAGTGGCTTGGCGATGGCGTCCCAGTGCAGCCGGGCCCCCTCCATGGCTTCCCGGTCCGGGGGCGTGATCCCGTTCAGTCTGGCCTGGATGAATGTGTCTCTCATAGCGTGGTCTCCTTCTGATATTGGACGCAGGCGGCGGCAAAGCGGGCCGCGAAGCGGGGATTGGATGGGAAATAGAGGTGGGGGAATCCAGCAAGTAGTTTTCCTTCACAGATCATACAGGGTCTTGGGTCCCCTCCGGAAGGCCGGACGGCCCGGCAGGCATCCCCCGGCTGGGTGCAGGCCCAGCGGTGGAACTCATGCCCGGCGATCTCCTCCCCGGAGATCAGATAGGGGTTGTCCCCCTCCGGGCGCAGGGTGAGGTATCCGAAGGGCTGCCGCCGCCGGCTGTGCGTCCCCTCCCCCGCCAGGACGCCCGCCATGGGCCATGCCCGGCCCTCCGGGTCCTCCAGACTGCTCTGGAGGTAGAGGAAGCCGCCGCACTCCGCCAGGGCGGGCATCCCGCCCCGGATGGCTTCCCGGACGGCCCGGCGCATGGGGGCGTTCCGGCTGAGCTGCTCCGCCCACAGCTCCGGATAGCCCCCGCCCAGGTACAGGCCGCAGCTCCCGGCGGGCAGCGCCCGGTCCTCCAGGGGGCTGAACTCCGCCAGCCGAAGGCCGTTCCGCCGCAGCAGATCCAGATTGTCCTCATAGTAGAAGCAGAAGGCCCGGTCCCGGGCCACCGCCACCACAGGGCCCTCCGGCTCCGGCGGGATGACGGAGGGCTCCGCCGGCAGAGGGGCGGCGGACCGGGCCAGGGCCAGGACGCCCTCCAGATCCACCGTCTCCTCCAGCTGGCTGGCCAGCCGGTCCACCTTGTCTGCCAGCCCCTGGACCTCCCCCGGCGTGAGCAGGCCCAGGTGCCGGCTTGCGATGGCGCAGTCGGGCAGCTGGGGCAGCCAGCCCAGCACCGGAAGGCCCGTCTCCCTTTGGAGCATGGGCGTGAGCAGTTCCGCCAGCCCCCGGGAGCAGCCATTGAGAAGAAGCCCGCCGATCATACCGGGACTGCGGAACCGGGCCAGCCCCCGCACCATGGCCGCCAGAGTGAGGGCCGCCCCTTGGGGGCGCACCACCAGCAGGATGGGGGTCCCGGTGGCCCGGGCCAGGTGCCAGCTGCTGGCCCGCTCCGTGCCCCCCACGCCGTCGTAACAGCCCATGACCCCCTCCAGCACCGCCACGCCGCGGCCACGCCCGGCGGAGGACAGCAGGGCGCGGGCCTGGTCCTCCCCGCTGAAAAACAGGTCCAGGTTCCGGCTGGGCAGGCCCAGCACCTCCCGGTGGAACATGGGGTCGATATAGTCCGGCCCGCACTTGAAGGCGCAGGGGTCCAGCCCCCGGCGCTGAAAGGCCCGGAGCAGGGCGCAGGTCACGGTGGTCTTGCCGCTGCCGCTGGCCGGAGCGGCCACCAGCAGGCGGGGCAGGTCCAGCCTCTCCTCCATGGCTGTCCTCCTCCTTTCCAAACAAACAACCTATATTATACCGGACCGGTGGGAAAAATGCAACGTGGGCCGGCGGCTCTCTACGTCTCCGGCGGAAAATTTCCCTTGCACACGACCGCAGTTCCCCGGATTTTGAGGGAGGGTTTTACTTTACGGGGTTAGTTCCTTTGCCCGTGGCAGCAAAGGAGGTCGCCCCGCAGGGCGAAATCCTGTGAGGCGCGGCGCTCCGAGTCGTCGCGCCCTACGGGCGTCACGATCCACGGGGGACGGGCGGGCCCCTCCCCTCCAATAACTCATAGAATGGCGGCAGGCAGAGGTGGGCTCCCACCTCCGCCTGCCGCTTGTAGACTGTCACAGAATGATGCAGATCAGGCCGCCGGATCCCTCGTTGATGATCCGCTGAAGGGTCTCCCTCAGCTTCTCCCGGGCGTCCTCCGGCATCCTCTTGACCTTGGCGTTCAGGTCCTCCCCCACCAGTTCGTGGAAGGATTTTCCGAAAATGTTGGACTGCCAGATCTTGGCCGTGTCCCCCTCAAACTCCTGGAGCAGATAGTGGATCATCTCCTCGCTCTGTTTCTCGCTGCCCACGATGGGGGACACCTCCGTCTCGATGTCCGCCCGGATCATGTGAATGGAGGGTGCGCTGGCCTTCAAACGCACGCCGTACCGCCCGCCCTGGCGGACGATCTCCGGCTCCTCCAGCACCAGGGAGTCGATGGAGGGCACCACGATGCCGTATCCGGTCTCCTCCACCTCCTTCAGAGCGTCGGCCACCTTGTCGTACTCCGCCTTCACCTGGGCCAGCTGGGTGAGCAGGGCCATCAGGTCCCCGTCGTCCCCGATCTGGAACCCCGACTGCTGGGACAGCGTATCATAGAATAAGGCCCGGGGCAGCTCCAGCACGGCGGCGGCCAGGCCGGTGCCCAGGTCGATGTTGGTCACCCGGGCCTGGCTGACCTGCTCGCACTCCCGCATGGCCCCAATGGCCCCGTCCACATCCCGGATGCGGTGGAGCTGCCCCGCCCCCTGCCGGATGGCCCCGTACAGGGCGGCCTTGATGGGGTGCTCCTGGGGCAGTGCGTCCACCCAGGGGGGCAGAAACAGGTCCAGCTCCTTCAGCGGGAACTCATACAGCACCTGCTTGAGCAGGCCGCTGATGTCCTCCTCCCCCAGCTCCAGGCAGTTGGCCGACACACAGGCCACCTGGTGCCGCTGGGCGATGTCCGCCCGGATGGCCCGGGCCCGCTCGGAGTTGGGGTAGGCGGAGTTGAGCACCACCAGGAAGGGTTTTCCAAGCTCCTTCAGTTCGGCGATCACCCGCTCCTCCGCCTCCAGATAGTCCTCCCGGGGGATGTCCGTGATGGAGCCGTCGGTGGTGATGACCATTCCGATGGTGGCGTGCTCGGCGATCACCTTCCGGGTGCCGATCTCCGCCGCCTCGGACATGGGGATCTCCCGGTCGAACCAGGGGGTGGTCACCATCCGCTGCTCCTCCCCCTCCAGCTGGCCCACCGCGCCGTCCACCATATAGCCCACGCAGTCGATGAGCCGCACCTGGAAGGCCGCGCCGCCGTCCATGGAGATGGACACCGCCTCCTCCGGCACGAACTTGGGTTCCGCCGTCATAATGGTGCGGCCCGAGCCGCTCTGGGGCAGCTCATCCCGGGCCCGCTCCCGGCGGTAGACATTTTCGATGTTGGGGATGACCAGAGTTTCCATGAACCGCTTGATAAAGGTGGATTTTCCGGTGCGCACCGGCCCCACCACCCCGATGTAGATGTCGCCCTCGGTCCGAAGCGCGATCTCCTCGTAGATTTTGCGATCTTCCACTTGAATTCCTCCTTCGGCCCGCGAGCCGGTCATTTCCCTACACTATATGGGGATAAGCTGTGAGATATGACGGCTCCCCGCCGCCATTCCAGACCGAAAACCGCCCCGGCCGCACAAGCGGCCGGGGCGGGATGGCGCGTCAAAACGCCCTGTAAGGCGGTCAGCGCACGCTGGGGATCAGGAGCATCCGGCCCAGGGGCAGCTGTCCCTCCTCCAGGCCGTTGGCCTGGACGATCTGCTCCGTGGTGGTGCCGTAGGCCTTGGCCAGCTCCCACAGGCCCTCCCCCGGGGGGGGCCGCCCGGGGCCCCACCGGGGGCGGATCCCCCCCCCCCGGGCTCGGGGGCTCCCCCGGGGCGGCCCCGCCGCCCACCGCCGTGGTGTGCTGCTCCCGGAGGATGAGGAATTGGAAGTCCACCGCGAAGCGCACCTCGATCCCCCCGGCGGAGGGGGCGGCGAACACCTCCCCGGAGCAGGCCGTCCGGCAGCAGCACCGGGCCCCCTCCGGGGCGTCCAGGCGGCAGGAGACGGTCAGAGGCCTCTGGAGGGCCTGGAGGGCGTCGTTTTCGTCCAGATAGAGGATGGTGACCCGGGCCTCTCCCTCCAGCACCAGCTGGTCCCCCTCCCGGTTTCTCCGGATCTCGCCCAGGGACACCCAGCTGTCCGTCACGCTGCGGGGCAGGGAACCTGTCTCCAGCAGCTCCCGCACGTTCTGGGTGCGGGAAGACTGCTCCACCAGCTGCCACAGGACCTGCTCCTCCCGCTCCACCTGGGTCTGGAGGGCGGTGCTGTACAGGTCCTGGAGGAGGGTGACCGGGCGGCGGCTCCACACCTGGGCCTGGGCCAGCAGGTCCAGCGCCACCTCCACGGTGCGGCCGTCCTCCCCGGCGGGCTGGCAGCTCAGCTGGGTCAGCTCCACCGCCATGCGGCACTCGCCCACCTCGCCCAGCCCCGGGACCTCCATGATCTGGGAAAAGGGGAGGTTCTCCCGGCAGGCGTTCAGCCCGCCGCCGGCCTCCTGCACCAGCAGCTGGAGCTCCACCGCCCCCTTGAAGATCAGCTTGCTGCCGATGAGACGGCTCTCACCGCACAGCGGTACGGCACGGCAGGCGGCCAGCTGCACCGGCTCCCCCTGCCCCACGTTCAGCCTGACCTGCTCCGAAAATGTAAAGGGTTTTTCCTGCACAGCCTCCAGCTGATAGCTCTCCTGCTCCGTCACCCGCTGCTGCACCCCGTGCTCCTCCGGTTCCAGCACCCCCTGGCAGCACACCCGCTCCCTGGGCTGAAAAGCGGTCACATCCACCGCCAGATCGGCCCGGAGCAGCACCTTTCTTGGATTCAGGGCCCGGGCCTCCGCCCCCCGGAGCCGGACGCAGGCGTGGACCCGGCCCTGCTCCGTCAGCCCCGGGGCCTCCAGCTGGGCGGAGAAGGGCAGGGCCGCCTCCATGCGGCGCAGCCCGCCCCCCTCCTCCGGCTGGTAGAGGAGGACGGCCCGGACGCTTCCGCTCACCGCCGCCGCCCCCTCCCGGGCCTGCTTCCCGTTCAGTGTCGCCTGTCCGCACACCGCCACGATGCGGAGGATGTCTGGACAGGCGTCGGGCACAATGGTCTCCAGGGTCTCCTCCTGGCAGAGCGTCCCGTCCGCCGCGATCTCCCAGCAGTGGATCACATCCCGATCAAATTCCAATTCCATGTGCAGTTCCTCTCCCTTTCCCATAGGATGGGCCTCCGGTCGCCGGGGCCCGGGCCTTCTTTGGGACACTATATGTCCGGGAGCAGGAGAATATGTCCATCTGTCTCAGCCCTTCAGACCGAACAGCCTGCGCAGCAGCCCGCGCAGGCATTTGGGCGAACGTACCACCACGATACCCATTCCGCGACCCTCCCTCCAACAGATTGTAGTCCAGTATATGGCCCGGCAGAACCAAATGACACCGCCGGGACGAGCCAAAGCTCCGGGGGCCGCCTATAAAAATGCAGCGCCACCCAAAGAGCGGCGCTGCGTTTTTCCAATATGCGTTGACTTCCGGACTTACTCCAGGCCCCAGTCTGCCAGGGTGTTTTTCTGATAGACCACCGATTCCTCCGGCCAGAGGATCTCCCCATCCTGCACCTGATACTCCGGGATCGAGGGGGACACCCACCTCCGACCATACTCGTCGGTGACCACGGCGGCGAAGGCGAGATCATCCCCCTCCGCCAAGTCCAGCTCCATGGGGTCCAGCCGGTAGAAGTCCTGTCCCGCAAAGCCCTCGAAGCTGTCCGGCTTCTCACAGGGCTCCAGCCAGGTCACCAGCTTAAAATTGTGGAACAGGCCCACCCGGACCTCCCGCAGCCGGCTCACCCCCAGCGCCTCGTTGACCACGGGGACGGAGGCCCTCTCCCCGCCCACGGTGATGTATCCCTCCGGCAGGGCGAAGCGGCCGTTTTTCCCCCGCTTCGAATACATCACAGAGGACAGATCCATGGGCTCCACCTGTGGGAAACTGTCCTGGTACAGCCCCTGGTACTGGTCCAGCAGCTGGGTCTGCCGGGTGTTCCCGGTGACAAAGACGGCGGAGAGGGTAATGCTGTCTGTCAGGGGACAGACCATCTCCCCGGTAAAAGCTCCGTTCTCCTCCTCCGCAGCTTCCATCTCCCGCACCTCCCCGCCACTGTCCGCCAGAAATACCACCGACATCCCGGGGGTATAGGTCTTGGGCACCGCCCGCAGGGAGAATCGTACCGTATTTTCTGCCAAATCGGCGGAGACCAGCTGGGTGGCATAGTCGGCGGTCAAATCGTTCTGGGCCTTCAGGATCTCCTCCACCCGGCTGGCGATGGAGCCCACCTGAACGTTCACCGAGTGGCTGACGTTATTCACCGAGTTGGCCAGACTGTTATACTGCCCGTCCATCCGGTCCAGACGGCTGAATACGCTCCATCCGGCCCAGACCACCGCCAGGGCGGCCAAGGCCCAGGGCCACCGCCGCCGGGGCCGCTGGCTCCCGGACAGCCTCTCCCCCACCAGAGCCTCCACCTGCGCCCGCTGGCCCTGGCTCAGTTCGGCCTGCTCCACCCGCTGATAGCGGCCCAGCAGTTCCTCCAGCAGCTTCAGCTGGTCCTCAGAGAACTCTGTCGCCTCCGGGACCTCCTCCACTCCCAGCAGCCAGCCCACAGGCACCTGGAACAGGCGGCTCAGGGCCACCAGCTTCTCGATCTCCGGCAGGGAGGTGTCACTCTCCCACTTATAGACGGTCTGCCGGGATACCCCCAACTCCGCCCCCAGGCTCTCCTGGGACAGCTCCCGCTCTTTCCGCTTGGCGGCGATGCGTTGTCCTGTGGTCATGGTTCATCATCTCCTCGCCTCCACCCTAGCAGGCGGCCGCTTTTTCTGCCACCACCCAGCGGTTTTCTCCCTGCTAACCCGGGGTTTACATCCCGTCTAAGTCCTTGAGCCCCAACAGGTCCAGCGCCTCCTCCCGGGAGTAGCAGCCGTTGAGCACCTGGAGCAGGGCGTTGGCCGAGGTGTGCTCCGGCAGCTCCATCTCCTTCAGCAGGGCCTGCCGCCGCCGGGCGCTGTCCGCCCCTCCGGTGAGCCCCGCGGCCATCAGATCCGCCTTGGTCAGGCCGGGCCGGGCCCGCTCCGGGGCCTGGGCGTCCAGGACGGTGGCCCCCGCCCGGCGGAGCACCTGCTCCAGCACCTGGGGTGACATCCCCTCCACCCCCAGCTTGCCCTCCCGGCCCCGCTGGCGCTTCCGCTTCTCCTTCCCGTACACGTCCGGGATATAGGCGTGCTTCAAATGCTCCGCCGGGATGGAGCCCCGGATCCGGTTCCGGATCACAAAGCCCGCCCCGTCGGAGTCGGTGAGCACGATAAGCCCCCGCCGCTCCGCCGCCCGGCGGAGGAGGGACATCCGCTCCGGGTCCTTGAAGATGCCGAAGCCGTTGGTCTCCAGGATCAGGGTGCCCACCACCTGGGAGAGGGTATGCTTGTCGTACCGCCCCTCCACCACGATCGCTTCTCGTATGGTCAGCATGGCCCCTCCTTATCTCCGCTGGGGGGCGGGCCGGGAGGCGGGGGCGGCCAGCTCCAGCAGCAGGCCGGTGAGCAGCTGCTGCCCGTCCTGTCCGGTGGACTTCATGGCCAGGTCCACCTCGCCGCAGCGCACCACCGCCCGGCGGCACCAGGGCAGAGTGAACCGGCGGGCGGCCCCCATCAGCTTCTCCACGGGATAGGGCTTGAGCCCCCACAGCCCCGCCAGATACTGGGCCCCCTTCCCCTGCTCCATGACCAGGCGGGCGGAGTAGAGCTGCCGCATCTGCCGCCCCAGGGACCACATGATCTTGATGGGTGGCTCCTGCATCTGGTACAGCTCCCCCAGCACCGCCGCCGCCCGGTCGAACTTCCCCTCGCCGATGGCGTCGGTCATGCGGAACACCACCGCGTCCAGCTGGGGGGTGGCCACCGCGTCGATGTCCCCCCGGGTGATCCGCTGGCCCTTGGCATAGGCCCCCACCTTCTCGATCTCCCCGATGAGGTTGGTCATCAGATCCCCGCACAGGAAGATCAGGTCCAGGGCCAGACGGGAGTCGATGTCCTTCCCCAGGGCCCGGAACCGCCGGCGCACCCAGTCCACCAGATCCCCCTGGTCCTGGCGGGCGAAGTTGACCACCACGCCGTTCTGCCTGATGGCCCCGGCCAGCTTGGTCCGGGCGTCCCCCTTATAGGGGATCAGGTCGTACACGAACACCAGACACACATAGTCCGGCAGGTCGCCCAGCAGCCGGATATACTCCTCCCGGTCCTTCTCCCCCGCCTTGAACAGGTCGAAGTCGGTCACCAGGACCAGGGTGCGCTCCGCCATCATGGGCAGGCAGTCCAGCGCCTCCTCCAGGCGGCGGGGGGACATCTCCCGGGCTGGGATCTCATGGAGATTGAAGGTCCCCATCCCTCCGGTGAGCAGCAGGGACCGCAGCTTCCCCAGGTAGTGGTCCCGGAGATAGGTCTCCTCCCCGTGCAGAAGATACAGCTTCCCCGGCGTCCCCGCGGCCAGCTCCTTTTTAAACCGCTGATAGCCGGCGGTATCCGGCTTCCCCTTGGGCGGCATCTACATTCCTCCTATGCGTTCGATTTCAGGCCGGCCCCGGTCACAGGATCAGCACCAGGGTCCCCGCGGTGATCAGCAGCCCGCCCACCACGGTCTTGACGGTCACCGCCTCCTTCAGCACCACAAAGGCCAGCACCATGGAGATGACCACGCTGAACTTGTCGATTGGGACCACCCGGCTGGCCTCCCCCAGCTGGAGCGCCCGGTAGTAGCACAGCCAGGACAGGCCGGTGGCCACCCCGGACAGGATCAGGAAGATCCAGCTGCGGCCCCCGATGTCCCCGATGCCGTGGTGCTTCCCCGTGAGAAAGACGATCCCCCAGGCCATCACCAGGACCACCGCCGTGCGGATAGCCGTGGCCAGGTTGGAGTTGATCCCCTCCATCCCCAGCTTGGCCAGGATGGAGGTCAGCGCGGCGAACAGCGCCGACAGCAGCGCGAATCCAGCCCACATACATCCGCACCCCGTCACTGGTTCAGTACGCTGAGGTACTTTTCGATGCGGATGCCCTTGTTTTTCTCCGCCTCGTCCCGCTCCAGCCGGATCAGGGTCTCCAGCACGTCCATGGCCCGACGCACCGCCGGCTCCAGACCCCGGCCGGCCAGCAGCTCCCCCACCAGCACGGCGGAGAACATATCCCCTGTACCCGGGAAGTGGACCTGGATGAACTGATACGGGATGGTGAAGTGGGCCCCGGTCTCCCGGTTATACCCCCAGACCACATGGCGGCCGGTCTCCTCCTCCACGCCGCTGGTCACCACCACCGACCGGGGGCCGAAGGTCAGCAGGCCATCCACCAACTCCCGGGCCTCCCCGGCGGTGAGGGACTCCCGCCCCTGGTACTTCCCGGTGAGGAACTCCGCCTCCGTCAGGTTGGGGACGATCACATCCGCCACCCCAAGGAGCCGGCGCATATTCTCCACCGTCTCCTCCGTCACCCCGTTATAGAGCTTCCCGTCGTCCCCCATGATGGGGTCGGTCATCACCAGAAGGCCCTCCTTCTTCTGACTGGCGATGAACTCCCGGATGATGTCCACCTGCTCCGCCGAGGCCAGAAAGCCCGTGGTGATACAGTCAAAGGAGAACCCCAGCTTCTTCCAGGCATCGATAGCCTGCACCATGTAGTCGGTGGTGTCCAGGATGCTGAAGGTCCCATAGTCCAGCGTGTTGGACACCAGGGCGGTGGGCAGGTTGTACACGCTGTGCCCCATGTTGGACAGGATGGGCAGCATGGCCGCCGTTGCCACCTTGCCATAGCCCGGCATATCGTTGATGATGAGAATATTTTTGTTGTTTTCCATGGCAATCTTACTCCTTGTCCGGGACACCGCAGGTGTCCAACCCTGTTTTTTCTCCTCCAGGCCGGTGGCGGCCAGGGGGATCACATTGATCACCGGCTCCTCATAGGGGTGGGCCGCCCGCGCGGCGGCCAGGGTCTCCGCCAGCCGGTCCTCCCGGCAGCAGACCTCCACCTTCCACTCCTCCGCCCAGCACAGCTCCCCCGGCGTCCCCAGAAAGGGGTCCGTCCCCTCCAGGGGCCGCCAGCAGCTCTCCACCCGGCTCCAGGACAGGCACCGGTCATAGGCCCCGATGTGGCCCGCGTCCACCGACCACAGGGCCTGCCGCACCGCATCAAAGCAGCTCTGGGGCAGAAAGATCTCCAGCTTGTACACCCGGTCCGTCATGCTCCGTCCTCCCCGTCCGTCTCCTCCTCCAGCTGCTTCCAGAAATCCCGGCTCTTCACACTGGGCAGCCAGCGGCGGCAGTCGCCCCCCCGGCCCTCCTCAAAGAGGCAGGCGGCGGCGTAGTCGCAGAAGCGGCAGGCGTTTTTCTCCGGCCCCCGCCAGAAGTGATCGGCGGCGATGTTCCCCTCCGCCAGCTCCCGGCAGATCTCCTCCAGCGTTCGCTGGAGGTGGCCCCCCAGCCTGCCCAGCCGCTCCGCCGTGGCCAGGGCCTCCCCGGAGACGGCCCCGGTGGACTTGGACACCTTCAGGGGCAGGAAACGGTAGCCCGTTTCCCCCGGCTCCTCCATGGCGGACAGCACCGCTGGATCGTCCAGCACCAGGCCGCTGCGGGTGAGCTCCCGGTCCAGCTGCTTCCGCCACGCCTCGTCGGTCATGGAGCGGCTCCCCTTGACCACCGCGTCCCGGGCGGGGAGATAGAGCACCCCGGCCCCCTCCACCGGCTGGCCGTAGTAGTCCGGCCCCCGGGCCTCCAGGGCAAACAGGTAGAGCAGCATCTGAAGGCCCAGCCCGTTCCACACCTCCGTCAGGTCGAAGGACTTCTTCCCCGTCTTATAGTCCACCACCCGCAGGTAGAGCCGCCCGTCGTGGACCCAGCCGTCCACCCGGTCCACAAAGCCGGTGACGCTGATGGTCACCCCGTCCACGGTGAGCTCCACCGGGGGCAGGTCCTGCCCGGAGCCGAAGCCCAGCTCGAAGGAGATGGGGCGGAACTGGGAGGCGGCCAGCTCCTCCGCCACATTGTCCACCACCGCCTGCACCGACCGGAGCAGCCGGCGGAACAGATAGCGGAAGCGCTCCGTCTGGTGCTCCAGCCCGCCCAGCTCCTCCTCCACATACCGGTCCACCGCGGCCCGGGTCAGCTCCCGCAGGCGGCGGCGTCCCTCCGCCCCGGCCACCGGGTCGGAAAAACCGGGCAGAACGGTCTGCCGGAACATCTCATCCCGGAGGACGTGTTCCAAAACATAGTGAACAAAGGTCCCGTACTCCGGTGCTGTAAAGCCAGCCGGCTTGCGGGGCTCCGCCTGGAGGCCATAGCGCATGAAATAGGAAAAATGGCAGGACTTGTACTTGTCCATCCGGGAGGCCGACATGGACACCTTCCGCCCGTACAGCTGGTCCACCGCCAGCCGGGACAGCCGGCCCCGGCTCCAGCCCGCCGCCCGGTCCAGCCGCTCCACCATGGGGGCGTACTCCGGCAGAGCGGCCAGGGCCCGCCGGGCCGCCGGGCTCCGCCCCGCCTGCTCCAGGGCGGGCAGAGGGGCCTCCAGACGGAACGCACCGCCGGAGTCCTCCTCCCGCGTCACCCGCAGATCGGTGAACAGCCGCCGCAGCCGCTCCACCAGAAAGCTGGGGCGGCGCTCCTCCCCGGCGGCGCTCTGGCTGGGCCAGCTGACCACCAGCCGCTCCGACGGCCGTGCGCAGGTGAGGTACACCGTGGTCATCTCCCGGTAGAGCAGCTCCTGGGAGGACTGAGCCAGCTCCAGGCCGTAGCCCGCCAGAACCGAGCGGTCCTCGTCGGACAGCAGCCCCGGGGCGCTGCCCGCCTTGGGGATGGAGACGTCGTCCGCCCCCAGAAGGAAGAGGACCTTCACCGGGTGTCCCGTCTCCCGGGTGGTCTCCCCCACCGTCACCCGGTCCAGGGACACAGGGATGGTGCCCACATCGTACTGGGAGAGTACCAGGCGGAACAGGCCGGAGAACTCCTCCAGCTCCATGGGGGTCTCCCCCAGAAGGGCGGCGCACTGCTCCAGGCCCCTGCACAGGATCTCCCACAGCTGCCGGTACTCCTCCGCCAGGGCGGGCTGCTCCCGGCGGTGCAGCTCCGCCACCCGATCCTCCAGCCGCTGGGGCAGGCCGATCTCCTCCATAAAGCTGTAAAGGCAGATCGCCTGCCCCACCCCGGTCCGGTTCTGATTTTTCCGCAAAAGCTCCAGCGGCTCCGCCACCTGGCGGCGGGCCCGGTCCAGCCGCTCCAGCAGCGCCCGGTCCTCATCGGTGACGGCGGCCCCGTACCCCTTGGGGGGCATGGCCCAGGGCTTTTTCTGGGTCCACTGGCTCCCCCGGAGGTTCCATTTCAGCACATAGTTCTCCAGCAGGTCCCGGTCCTCCTCCGGCAGATCGGTGAGGCCGGTCTTGAGATAGCGGAACACATCGTCATAGCGGTAGCCGTTGGCCACCGTGTCCAGCGCCGCCGTCACCAGGGTGAGGATGGGCTTGTCCAGGATGTCCGTCATGGCGGAGGTGAACACCGGGATCTGATAGCGGGGGAAGATGGCCTCGACCAGCGGCTGATAGACCGACAGGTCCCGGGCCGTCACCCCGATGTCCCGGCAGCGCAGGCCCTGGGTCCGCAGCAGGCGGCGGATCCCAGCGGCCGCCTGCTCCACCTCTGACCGGGGGGTCAGCGCCCCCAACAGCTCCACCCGCCTCTGGCAGGAGACCGGCTCCGCCTCCCCATGGGCAAACAGCTGCTTCTCCACCTGCCGGAGGGGCTCGCACCTCTTATCCCAATCTGGGACAAGGTGTTCAACTTCACAGGAAATCCCCTCCTGTGCCGCCAGCCGGAGCAGCCCGGCCGCCGTGCGTCGGGCGGGTGAGAAGATCCCCGCGCCTCCCTCGTCCTCCTCCAGATGGTCGCAGGTGAGGGTCACCGTGAGGCTGTCCGCCTGACGCATCAGGTGGCGCAGCACCTCCCGCTGCTGGGGAGTGAAGTCGGTAAAGCCGTCCAGCCACAGGTCCATCCCCTGGGCCCAGGGGTGCTCCTTCAGCTTTTCCGCCGTCCGGGTCAGCCGGTCCCGGGGGTCCAGGGCCGTCCGGGCGGTCATGGCCTGATAGGTCCCGCAGATCAGCCCCAGGTCCCGCAGCTTCTCCCCCTCCGGGCCGGGGAGCTCGCGCCCAGCCTGGAGCAGCAGCTCCGGCTGGACGCAGCTGCTCTTCAGCTCGTCCGCCGTGGCCAGCAGGCTCTCCAAAAACACAGGCCTGCGGGACGGGCGGGCATAGACCGTCAGCTGGTCGGACACCGCCTTCACCGCCTGGTGCATCAGCAGCAGCCGGCCGCCGGCGTCCAGCTCCGGCGCCCCCATCCCGCCTGCGGCCAGAAACACCCGGTTGGCCAGCCGGCTGAAGGACAGCACCTCAGCGTACAGGGAGACCCGGTCCCCGCCTGCCCGGCACAGGGCCCGCTCCGCCTCGTGGGACTGCTGCTCCGGCACGATGAGCACCTGCTTCCGCCTCTGCCCCGCCTTAGTCAGGCGGGAGAGCACCGCAGTGGTCTTTCCCGTCCCCGCACGCCCCAATATCAGCTTAAACACAGCGCCCCTCCTCCCGGTTTGCATTTGGTGTTATCGTACCACAT
>ENA-UEPG01000960-UEPG01000960.1-human-gut-metagenome-genome-assembly--contig:-NODE-960-length-25218-cov-3.282527_pt1 | contig 25218 bp, 19 predicted proteins | sample MGYA00242893_ERZ507902 | MGnify/ENA primary metagenome ERZ507902 (study PRJEB26167, sample SAMN06115491) | human gut metagenome | host: Homo sapiens | place: China:Gansu | collected 2015-04-23 | study...
CATTTTCTGAATCAAGCCTAGCACTTTTTCATGATCATCCATCTTGAAAAGAGAGAGGGCTTTATTGTCAATTAACGTGCTTTTATGATGTTTTCTGTAATTATCTGATTTTGTTTTCTTTGTATGTGATGGACTTGTGACAGAGTGGTTATTGTTAATCTGGCAAAGAGGGAAAAACATATTATTTAAACCATTGTAGCACATAAAATATCCTTATAATTAACAAGAAAGAAAAGGCATATTCTCTGCATTATCATTTTCTACGACTGTCAAAAATCGCTCATTTTTTAATGAGTTTATTTGTTTAATATTTTGGGAAAAGGTGATGCATGCTGGAGAGGAAGAGTATTCCCCGGTCAGGCGACCGGGGAAGGGGAGAGATTAATGTGCGCGGCCTTGCTCAACGCCAAAGCCGGTCTGGGAGCGGATAAACTGCGCACGGAACAGTTCACGCTCACGCGCGCCTTCCGCTGAGTTATCGGTTACCGAGAAGAACCAGATGCCGAGGAATGCCACGCTGATAGAGAACAGCGCCGGGTATTCATACGGGAAGATGGCTTTTTCGTGACCAAGGATCTGTACCCAAATCGTCGGGCCGAGGATCATCAGTACTACTGCGGTAATCAGCCCCAGCCAGCCACCCATCATCGCGCCACGCGTGGTCAGTTTCGACCAGTACATAGAAAGCAGAATGATCGGGAAGTTACAGCTCGCCGCGATGGCAAACGCCAGCCCCACCATAAAGGCGATGTTCTGATTCTCAAACAGCACGCCGAGGATAATCGCAATCACGCCGAGGATCAGTACGGTGATTTTTGATACCCGCAGCTCTTCACGTTCGGTCGCGCCTTTTTTGAAGACGTTAGCGTACAAGTCATGCGAAACCGCGGATGCGCCCGCCAGCGTCAGACCCGCAACCACCGCGAGGATAGTGGCGAAAGCAACCGCTGAAATAAAACCGAGGAACAGGTTGCCGCCCACTGCATTCGCCAGGTGAACGGCCGCCATGTTGTTACCACCAATCAGATGGCCCGCCGCGTCTTTATATTCCTGATTCGCACCAACCAGCATGATCGCGCCGAAGCCGATAATAAAGGTCAGAATATAGAAGTAGCCCATAAACCCGGTGGCGTAGAACACGCTCTTACGTGCTTCGCGGGCATCGCTGACTGTAAAGAAGCGCATCAGAATGTGCGGCAAGCCCGCCGTACCAAACATCAGTCCCAGACCCAGAGAGAGCGCGGAGATCGGATCTTTCACCAGCCCGCCCGGCTTCATGATGTCGACCCCTTTCGGGTGTACCGCCATCGCTTCGCTGAACAGATTGTTGAAGCTAAAGCCAACGTGTTTCATCACCATAAAGGCCATAAAGCTGGCACCGAACAGTAACAGCACGGCTTTAATAATTTGCACCCAGGTGGTCGCCAGCATGCCGCCGAACAGGACATACATCATCATCAGCACGCCGACCAGCACCACCGCAATGTGATAGTTAAGGCCAAACAGCAGCTCGATCAGTTTACCTGCGCCTACCATCTGAGCGATAAGGTAAAGCGCCACCACCACCAGAGAACCACAGGCCGAAAGAATACGAATCGGCCCTTGTTTCAGGCGGTAAGAGGCTACATCGGCAAAGGTGTAGCGTCCCAGGTTACGCAGACGTTCGGCAATCAGGAACAAAATGATCGGCCAGCCCACCAGGAAGCCCAGCGAGTAAATTAAGCCGTCATAGCCGGAGGTAAACACCAGTGCGGAGATCCCCAAAAATGAGGCGGCGGACATATAGTCACCGGCAATCGCCAGCCCGTTCTGGAAGCCTGTGATATTGCCGCCTGCCGTGTAGTAGTCGCTACGAGAACGTACGCGTTTTGATGCCCAGTAAGTAATGCCGAGCGTAAACACGACGAAAATCAGGAACATAATAATCGCCTGCCAGTTCGTTGGCTGGCGCTCTACGGCCCCGCTAATAGCATCCGCGGCGTTAGCTGCGAAAGGGAGTGTGGCGGCAAGCGCCGTCAGAACTCTTTTCATGATGCTTGTACCTCATGCAGGACTTCGTTATTAAGACGGTCGAATTCGCCGTTCGCCCGCCAGATGTAGATACCGGTGAGAACAAAGGAGATCACAATCACTCCAACACCAATCGGAATACCGCGTGTGACGCTGGTGTTCGGATTCAGCGGGGTGCCCAGCCAGCCGGGCGCGAAGGCGATCAGTAAAATAAAGCCGATATAAACTGCCAGCATAATAATCGACAGGATGGTGGCAAACCGTTGCCGTTTTTCGACTAACTCCCTGAAATGCGCATTGTCTTCTATCCGCTGATAAATCGTACCATTCATCACAGATTCTCCAGAGGTTCCCCGTCGTCTTTCACGCCGCAGGTTCGTCAGCCGCACTCGCCTCCCCCAGTCACATAGTTTTCTATGCTCCTGGGGAGATGCTCGCTTGCTTCCTGCCTGCAACGCGAAATACTTAGGGGAATTTTTATATTTGCCCTTTCCCACTATAAAGAAAGGGGCGTGTAGACCGGATAAGGCGTTAAACGCCGCATCCGGCAATTGTGGGTTACGATGGCATCGCGATAGCCTGCTTCTCTTCAAGCAGCTTCTCGACTACGCCAGGATCGGCAAGCGTCGAGGTATCGCCCAGGTTGCTGGTATCGCCCGCCGCAATTTTGCGCAGAATACGGCGCATAATTTTGCCGGAGCGGGTTTTAGGCAGGGAATCGGTCCAGTGCAGCACGTCTGGCGTCGCCAGCGGGCCAATCTCTTTACGCACCCAGTTGCGGACTTCTGCGTACAGTTCTGGTGACGGTTCCTCCCCGTGATTAAGCGTGACGTAGGCGTAGATCGCCTGACCTTTAATATTGTGCGGAATACCGACGACAGCGGCTTCGGCAATCTTCGGATGCGCCACCAGCGCCGACTCAATCTCCGCCGTTCCCAGACGGTGACCGGAGACGTTCAGCACATCGTCCACACGCCCGGTTATCCAGTAATAGCCATCTTCATCGCGACGCGCGCCGTCGCCGCTGAAATACATATTTTTGAAGGTGGAGAAGTAGGTCTGTTCAAAACGTTCGTGATCGCCAAACAGCGTACGCGCCTGACCCGGCCAGGAGTCGGTGATCACCAGGCTGCCTTCGGTAGCGCCTTCCAGCGGGTTACCTTCGTTATCGACCAGCGCCGGTTGCACGCCGAAGAACGGACGTGTTGCCGAACCGGCTTTCAGCTCGGTAGCGCCAGGCAGCGGCGTGATCATGAAACCGCCAGTTTCGGTCTGCCACCAGGTATCGACCACCGGACATTTCTCGTTGCCGATTTTTTTCCAGTACCACTCCCACGCTTCCGGGTTGATTGGCTCGCCCACGGAACCGAGAATGCGCAGCGACGATCGGTCGGTGCCTTCAATCGCTTTATCCCCTTCCGCCATCAGCGCGCGAATCGCCGTGGGCGCGGTATAGAGAATATTGACCTGATGCTTGTCCACCACCTGCGCCATACGGGCAGGCGTCGGCCAGTTCGGTACGCCTTCAAACATCAGCGTGGTCGCACCGCAGGCCAGCGGGCCGTACAGCAAGTAACTGTGTCCGGTCACCCAGCCCACATCGGCGGTGCACCAGTAGATATCACCCGGATGATAATCAAAGACATATTTAAAGGTCAGCGCCGCGTACACCAGATAACCGCCGGTAGTGTGCAGCACGCCTTTCGGCTTCCCGGTAGAACCGGAGGTGTAGAGAATAAACAGCGGATCTTCGGCGTTCATCTCTTCCGCCTGGTGCTGATCGCTCGCTTGCTCAACCAGGTCGTGCCACCACAGGTCGCGCCCTTCCTGCCAGTCAATTTTCCCGCCAGTACGCTTCAGTACCACCACATGCTCTACGCTGGTGACGTTCGGGTTTTTCAGCGCGTCATCAACGTTTTTCTTCAGCGGAATACTACGCCCGGCGCGCACGCCTTCGTCGGAAGTGATCACCAACCGTGAGTTAGAATCGATAATGCGCCCGGCAACGGCTTCCGGCGAGAAGCCGCCGAAAATTACCGAATGCACCGCGCCAATGCGGGCGCAGGCCAGCATCGCGACCGCGGCTTCCGGCACCATCGGCATATAAATCGCCACCACATCACCTTTTTTAATGCCCAGCTCGAGCAGGGTATTGGCGAAGCGGCAGACGTCGCGGTGCAGCTCTTTATAGCTGATATGTTTGCTCTGGCTGGCGTCGTCGCCTTCCCAGATGATGGCGGTACGATCGCCGTTTTCTTGCAGATGGCGGTCAAGGCAGTTTGCCGCCAGATTCAGCGTGCCGTCCTCGTACCATTTAATGGACACATTACCGGGGGCAAAGGAGGTGTTTTTCACCTTCTGGTAAGGTTTGATCCAGTCAAGAATTTTTCCCTGTTCGCCCCAGAAGGTATCAGGTACGTTAATAGATTGTTGATACATCGCCTCGTACTGCTGAGGGTTTATCAGGCAACGGTCTGCGATGTTGGCAGGAATGGTGTGTTTGTGAATTTGACTCATGCTTTTGTTCTCCTTGTAGGATGTTAATAATATGTGGCATAAGCGTTAAATGTAGGGGTATTGGCAGTTTTGTTTAGTATTTGGGCGACAGATCACGCAAAAGTAGAATTGTGCAAATAAACGGCAGGGTAATTTTTGAAGGTCAGCAACAAAAGTTGATTAATTCTTTGAGGAACATGCAGTTATGCATGCTGTTGAAAAAGAGGAAGATACTGACTAACTCTAAAGTGGTATTTTACATGCACTTACAATTGATTAAAGACAACATTCACAGTGTGGTTATTTGTTACACATAGGGGCGAGCAATGTCATGACAGTGTAGGTGCGGTTACTGTCGTGAAAAACAATAAAAACCGCCATTGCAACAATGGCGCAATTCGGATGAAGCCCCTATGACAAGGATAAAAATAAACGCACGCCGTATCTTCAGCTTATTGATTCCTTTTTTCTTTTTCACTTCTGTTCACGCTGAACAAACGGCTGCTCCCGCAAAACCTGTAACTGTGGAAGCGAAGAATGAAACCTTTGCCCCGCAGCATCCCGATCAATATCTCTCCTGGAAAGCCACCTCGGAACAGTCAGAGCGTGTTGACGCCCTGGCGGAAGATCCACGGCTGGTGATCCTGTGGGCGGGGTATCCCTTCTCGCGCGATTACAACAAGCCGCGTGGACATGCTTTTGCTGTGACCGATGTGCGTGAAACCCTGCGTACCGGTGCGCCGAAAAACGCTGAAGATGGTCCGCTACCGATGGCATGCTGGAGTTGTAAAAGCCCGGATGTGGCGCGTCTGATCCAGAAAGACGGCGAAGATGGCTACTTCCACGGAAAATGGGCGCGCGGCGGCCCGGAAATCGTCAACAACTTAGGTTGTGCCGATTGCCATAACACCGCCTCACCAGAGTTCGCCAAAGGCAAACCGGAGTTAACCCTTTCCCGTCCGTATGCGGCTCGCGCGATGGAAGCCATTGGTAAACCTTTTGAGAAAGCCGGACGTTTCGACCAGCAATCGATGGTTTGCGGTCAGTGCCATGTGGAGTATTACTTCGACGGCAAAAACAAAGCGGTTAAATTCCCGTGGGATGACGGCATGAAAGTCGAAAATATGGAGCAGTATTACGACAAAATTGCCTTCTCTGACTGGACTAACTCCCTGTCGAAAACGCCAATGCTGAAAGCGCAGCACCCGGAATATGAAACCTGGACAGCGGGCATTCACGGTAAAAACAACGTGACCTGTATCGACTGCCATATGCCAAAAGTGCAGAACGCCGAAGGCAAACTCTACACCGACCATAAAATTGGTAATCCGTTTGATAACTTCGCCCAGACTTGTGCGAACTGCCATACCCAGGACAAAGCTGCCTTGCAAAAAGTGGTCGCGGAACGTAAGCAGTCGATTAACGACCTGAAAATCAAGGTTGAAGATCAACTGGTTCACGCTCACTTCGAAGCGAAAGCAGCGCTGGATGCAGGCGCGACGGAAGCTGAAATGAAGCCAATTCAGGACGATATCCGTCATGCCCAGTGGCGCTGGGATCTGGCGATCGCTTCCCACGGCATTCATATGCACGCACCGGAAGAAGGTCTGAGGATGCTCGGTACGGCGATGGATAAAGCGGCGGATGCGCGCACTAAACTGGCGCGACTGCTGGCAACCAAAGGCATCACCCATGAAATCCAGATCCCGGATATCTCGACCAAAGAGAAAGCCCAGAAGGCCATTGGCCTGAACATGGAACAAATCAAGGCCGAGAAGCAGGACTTCATCAAAACGGTGATCCCGCAGTGGGAAGAGCAGGCACGTAAAAACGGTCTGTTAAGCCAATAACCCCGTTCCGCCTCGCAAGGGGCGGAAAACACAATGGAGTGAATATGAGCGTATTACGTTCGTTATTAACTGCCGGGGTGCTGGCGTCGGGCCTGTTGTGGAGCCTGAACGGAATTACCGCTACCCCTGCGGCGCAGGCATCTGGTGATCGCTACGAAGTTACCCAGCAGCGTAACCCGGATGCCGCCTGTCTGGACTGTCATAAGCCAGATACCGAAGGTATGCATGGCAAACATGCTTCCGTTATCAACCCGAATAACAAACTGCCGGTCACCTGCACCAACTGTCACGGCCAGCCATCACCGCAACACCGCGAAGGGGTGAAAGATGTGATGCGCTTTAACGAGCCGATGTACAAGGTTGGAGAGCAGAACAGCGTCTGTATGTCCTGCCATCTGCCGGAACAGTTGCAAAAAGCGTTCTGGCCGCACGATGTCCACGTAACCAAAGTGGCGTGCGCCAGCTGCCATTCCCTGCATCCACAGCAAGATACGATGCAGACGTTAAGTGACAAAGGACGGATTAAGATTTGCGTCGATTGCCACAGCGATCAGCGCACCAATCCGAACTTTAACCCGGCGTCTGTTCCGTTGCTTAAGGAGCAGCCATGACCTGGTCACGTCGCCAGTTTCTCACCGGCGTCGGCGTGCTGGCAGCCGTCAGCGGCACCGCAGGGCGCGTGGTGGCGAAAACGTTGAATATCAATGGGGTGCGTTACGGCATGGTGCATGACGAGTCGTTATGCATCGGCTGTACCGCCTGTATGGATGCTTGTCGGGAAGTGAACAAGGTGCCGGAAGGCGTCTCGCGCCTGACGATTATTCGTAGCGAGCCGCAGGGCGAATTTCCTGATGTGAAATATCGCTTCTTCCGTAAGTCTTGCCAGCACTGCGATCATGCGCCGTGCGTTGACGTCTGCCCGACCGGTGCGTCTTTTCGCGATGCTGCCAGTGGGATTGTCGATGTTAATCCGGATCTCTGCGTCGGTTGTCAGTACTGCATCGCCGCCTGTCCGTACCGCGTGCGCTTTATCCATCCGGTCACGAAGACGGCGGACAAATGCGATTTCTGCCGTAAGACCAATTTGCAGGCCGGTAAGTTGCCCGCGTGCGTTGAAGCTTGCCCGACCAAGGCGCTGACGTTTGGCAATCTGGACGATCCCAACAGTGAGATTTCGCAACTGCTGCGCCAGAAGCCCACTTACCGCTACAAGCTGGCGCTGGGAACCAAACCGAAGCTGTACCGCGTACCGTTTAAATACGGGGAGGTGAGCCAATGACGCAGACTTCCGCATTTCATTTTGAATCGCTGGTGTGGGACTGGCCGATTGCCATCTACCTGTTTTTGATTGGTATTTCTGCTGGTCTGGTGACGCTGGCCGTGCTGTTACGTCGCTTCTACCCGCAGGCGGGCGGTGCAGACAGTACGTTGCTGCGCACCACGCTGATTGTCGGGCCGGGCGCGGTGATCCTCGGTCTGTTGATCCTCGTCTTCCACCTGACAAGACCGTGGACCTTCTGGAAGCTGATGTTCCACTACAGTTTTACCTCGGTGATGTCGATGGGGGTGATGCTGTTTCAGCTCTACATGGTGGTGCTGGTGCTGTGGCTGGCGAAAATCTTTGAACATGATTTGCTTGCCCTGCAACAACGCTGGTTGCCGAAGCTGGGGATCGTGCAAAAGGTTCTGAGCCTGCTGACGCCCGTTCATCGCGGACTGGAAACATTGATGCTGGTGCTGGCGGTGTTGTTGGGGGCTTATACCGGCTTTCTGCTGTCGGCGCTGAAATCGTATCCGTTCCTCAATAACCCGATCCTGCCGGTGCTGTTCCTCTTCTCCGGCATCTCGTCCGGTGCGGCGGTGGCGCTGATCGCCATGGCGATACGCCAACGCAGTAACCCGCATTCCACGGAAGCGCAGTTTGTACACCGTATGGAAATCCCTGTGGTATGGGGTGAAATCTTCCTGCTGGTGGCGTTTTTTGTCGGTCTGGCGCTGGGCGATGACGGTAAAGTTCGTGCGCTGGTGGCGGCATTAGGTGGCGGTTTCTGGACGTGGTGGTTCTGGCTTGGTGTCGCCGGGCTGGGGCTGATTGTGCCAATGTTGCTCAAACCGTGGGTCAATCGCAGTTCCGGCATTCCTGCCGTGCTGGCGGCGTGTGGGGCCAGTCTGGTCGGCGTGTTGATGCTGCGCTTTTTCATTCTCTACGCCGGACAGTTGACGGTGGCGTAAGCCAGAAAAGAGGTGGTTTCTGGACGTATTCCTTCCTGAAGTCGGTTTTCTGGCGTTGTTGTTAAGTCTCGGGGTCAACGTGTTGACCCCGTTGACGGCCTTTGCGGGAGTGCGGTTGCGCTGGCCTGCCATGATGCGACTCACTTGCATCGGCATTCTGGCGCAGTTCGCGCTCCTGCTGCTCGCCTTTGGCGTACTGACGTACTGTTTTCTCATCAGCGATTTCTCGGTCATTTATGTCGCGCAACATAGCTACAGCCTGCTGTCGTGGGAACTCAAGCTGGCAGCGGTGTGGGGCGACCATGAAGGTTCGCTGCTGCTTTGGGTGCTGCTGCTTTCCGCCTGGAGCGCGCTGTTTGCCTGGCATTATCGGCAGCAAACCGATCCGCTATTTCCGCTGACGCTAGCCGTTTTATCTCTCATGCTCGCCGCACTGCTACTGTTTGTGGTGCTGTGGTCCGATCCCTTCGTGCGGATATTTCCACCAGCAATCGAAGGCCGCGATCTCAATCCGATGCTGCAACATCCCGGTCTTATCTTTCATCCACCGCTGCTTTATCTCGGGTATGGCGGTTTGATGGTGGCGGCGAGCGTGGCGCTGGCGAGTTTACTGCGCAGCGAGTTTGATGGTGCCTGCGCCCGAATTTGCTGGCGCTGGGCACTACCTGGCTGGAGCGCATTAACGGCGGGGATCATCCTCGGTTCCTGGTGGGCCTATTGCGAACTGGGCTGGGGCGGCTGGTGGTTCTGGGATCCGGTGGAAAACGCCTCTTTATTACCCTGGCTTTCTGCCACTGCGCTGCTGCACAGTTTGTCCCTGACACGCCAGCGGGGGATTTTCCGCCACTGGTCGCTGTTACTGGCGATAGTCACTCTGATGCTGTCGCTGCTGGGCACCTTAATTGTCCGTTCTGGCATTCTGGTTTCGGTTCATGCGTTCGCGCTGGATAACGTCCGCGCCGTGCCGTTGTTCAGCCTGTTTGCACTGATTAGCCTTGCGTCTCTGGCTCTGTATGGCTGGCGAGCGCGGGACGGTGGCCCGGCGGTGCGTTTTTCGGGGTTATCGCGGGAAATGTTAATCCTCGCTACGCTGTTGCTGTTTTGCGCAGTGCTACTGATCGTGCTGGTGGGAACGCTTTATCCGATGATTTACGGCCTGCTGGGCTGGGGACGCCTCTCCGTTGGCGCACCTTATTTTAACCGCGCGACGTTACCGTTTGGTCTGTTGATGCTGGTGGTGATTGTGCTGGCGACGTTTGTCTCTGGCAAACGCGCGCAGCTTCCGGCGCTGGTAGCTCATGCGGGCGTGCTGTTATTTGCCGCTGGGGTCGTGGTTTCCAGCGTCAGCCGTCAGGAAATCAGCCTGAATTTACAGCCGGGTCAGCCGGTGACGCTGGCAGGATACACCTTCCGTTTTGAGCGCCTCGATCTGCAAGCCAAAGGCAATTACACCAGCGAAAAAGCGATAGTGGCGCTGTTTGACCATCAGCAACGCATTGGTGAATTAACGCCGGAGCGGCGTTTTTACGAAGCTCGTCGTCAGCAAATGATGGAACCGTCAATTCGCTGGAACGGCATCCATGACTGGTATGCGGTCATGGGGGAGAAAACTGGGCTGGATCGTTACGCTTTTCGTTTGTATGTACAAAGCGGTGTGCGCTGGATCTGGGGGGGAGGATTGTTGATGATTGCAGGCGCATTATTAAGCGGATGGCGGGGGAGGAAGCGCGATGAGTAAAGGACTTCTCACGCTACTGCTGTTATTTACCTGTTTTGCGCGCGCTCAGGTTGTAGACACCTGGCAATTCGCTAATCCGCAACAACAGGAACAGGCGTTAAATATTGCCAGCCAGTTACGTTGTCCGCAGTGCCAGAATCAAAACTTACTGGAATCCAATGCGCCGGTGGCAGTCAGTATGCGCCATCAGGTTTACAGCATGGTGGCGGAGGGGAAGAACGAAGTCGAAATCATTGGCTGGATGACCGAACGCTACGGAGATTTTGTTCGCTATAACCCACCGTTAACGGGTCAGACGCTGGTGTTATGGGCGCTGCCAGTGGTGTTGTTACTACTGATGGCACTGATCCTCTGGCGAGTGAGGGCGAAGCGATGAAACAGCCCAAAATACCGGTGAAAATGCTGACAACACTCACAATATTGATGGTATTTCTCTGTGTCGGCAGTTATCTGTTAAGCCCAAAATGGCAGGCGGTACGTGCGGAGTATCAGCGTCAGCGCGATCCGCTACATCAGTTTGCCAGCCAGCAAACCCCGGAAGCGCAGCTTCAGGCATTACAGGATAAAATCCGCGCTAATCCACAAAACAGCGAACAGTGGGCGTTACTGGGCGAGTACTATCTGTGGCAAAACGATTACAGCAATTCGCTGCTGGCGTATCGTCAGGCGTTGCAACTACATGGTGAGAACGCTGAACTGTATGCGGCGCTGGCGACGGTGCTTTATTACCAGGCCAGCCAGCATATGACCGCCCAGACTCGCGCAATGATCGACAAAGCCCTCGCGCTGGACTCTAACGAAATCACCGCTCTGATGCTGCTGGCTTCCGATGCGTTTATGCAGGCGAATTACGCGCAAGCCATCGAACTATGGCAAAAAGTGATGGATCTCAACTCACCCCGGATCAACCGGACACAGCTGGTCGAGTCGATTAATATGGCGAAACTGTTGCAGCGGAGATCGGATTAATCATCTGGTGATGAAGATTATGTCATTGAGCTGCATAAAAAATAATCGAATGAACATATGCCAAAAATAATCACTAATCAGTATTATTGCAGATTAAACAAATAAAAATCTTTCCATAACAAATGGTTATTCATTAATCCTGCCATAAACTCGCGTTATTATGCATTAATGCAGCGAAAAGCTCTGTTGTTAAAGGGTTGCGCAACATACCGCGCAAATGATACTGATCATAAGCGTTAAAAAAATCTACAAACCAACGCAACACAATTCATGCCCTGGCAGTATGTCACGTTCTCGCGTTTCTGAACGGGGAACGGCGCTCCATTGAGGAAGTTATTCTGATGAAAAGTATAAAATTCAGCCTGGCCTGGCAGATTCTGTTTGCTATGGTGCTGGGCATTCTCCTGGGAAGCTACCTGCACTACCATAGCGACAGCCGCGACTGGCTGGTCGTCAATTTGCTCTCTCCGGCGGGTGATATCTTCATCCATCTGATCAAAATGATTGTTGTGCCGATTGTGATCTCCACGCTGGTGGTGGGTATCGCGGGTGTTGGTGATGCCAAACAGCTCGGGCGTATTGGCGCGAAAACCATTATTTACTTCGAGGTGATCACCACCGTCGCCATCATTTTGGGGATCACTCTGGCGAACGTCTTCCAGCCCGGTGCCGGGGTGGATATGTCGCAGCTGGCGACCGTCGATATCTCGAAATATCAGAGCACTACGGAAGCGGTACAAAGCAGTTCCCACGGCATTATGGGCACGATTTTGTCGCTGGTGCCGACGAACATTGTGGCGTCGATGGCGAAAGGCGAAATGCTGCCGATCATCTTCTTCTCGGTGCTGTTTGGTCTGGGGCTTTCCTCCCTGCCCGCGACGCATCGTGAACCGCTGGTGACCGTGTTCCGCTCCAGCTCTGAAACCATGTTTAAAGTGACTCACATGGTGATGCGTTATGCACCGGTGGGTGTGTTTGCGCTGATTGCGGTGACGGTGGCTAACTTTGGTTTCTCTTCTCTGTGGCCACTGGCGAAACTGGTGCTGCTGGTGCATTTCGCCATTCTGTTCTTCGCGCTGGTCGTGCTGGGAATTGTGGCGCGTCTGTGTGGGCTGAGCATCTGGATCCTGATTCGTATTCTGAAAGATGAGCTGATTCTGGCGTACTCCACTGCCAGCTCTGAAAGCGTACTGCCGCGAATTATTGAGAAGATGGAAGCCTACGGAGCACCGGCGTCGATCACCAGCTTCGTGGTGCCGACCGGTTACTCTTTTAACCTTGATGGTTCGACGCTGTATCAAAGTATTGCCGCTATTTTCATCGCTCAGCTGTATGGCATTGACCTGTCCATCTGGCAGGAAATCATTCTGGTGCTGACGCTGATGGTGACCTCGAAAGGGATTGCTGGCGTGCCGGGAGTGTCGTTTGTGGTGTTGCTGGCAACGCTGGGTAGCGTAGGTATTCCGCTGGAAGGTCTGGCGTTTATTGCCGGTGTTGACCGTATCCTCGACATGGCGCGTACTGCGCTGAACGTTGTGGGTAATGCGCTGGCGGTGCTGGTGATTGCCAAGTGGGAACACAAATTTGACCGCAAAAAGGCGCTGGCTTATGAGCGTGAAGTGCTGGGTAAATTTGATAAAACTGCGGATCAATAATTGAAGATTGCCGGGGATATCCACCCGGCAATGTGTGGATGCCTGATGCGACGCTGGCGCGTCTTATCAGGCCTACGCCAGACAGCGCAATAGCCTGATTTAGCGTGATTTTGTAGGTCGGATAAGGCGTTTATGCCGCATCCGACATCAACGCCTGATGCGACGCTTAACGCGTCTTATCAGGCCTACGCCAGACAGCGCAATAGCCTGATTTAGCGTGATTTTGTAGGTCGGATAAGGCGTTTACGCCGCATCCGACATCAATGCCTGATGCGACGCTTGCCGCGTCTTATCAGGCCTATCTTAACCGTTGGTTAATTTTTCAAACTCTTCACACCCGGTATCAAACCCTTCCATACAGCTCAGGTTCAACCAGTGCAGCGCCTTTTGCTTGTTCTTCTCGATAAAACCTTCTTCACCGTTTAAGAACATCATTCCCGCCCAGTACTCGGAATAACCGGTTCGGGAAATTGCAGAGCTGCGTTTGAAATACCAGGTTGCCTTGTCATCGTCGGCCTTAATGCCCACGCCGTTGGCGTAAATCAAACCAAGCAGCATTTGGGCATCGACGGCAGAGTCGTTCTCCAGATCTTCCGAGGCGTTTTCTAACAGCGAAATTGCCTTTGGATAATCCGGTTTACCCGCTTGAGTATTTACCAGAATATGCGCCAGCGTTACTTCACCTTCTTTACTGCCCGCTTGCGCCGCTTTCTCTGCAAGAACTTTTGCTTGTGGATAGTCCAGACTGACCGGATTGGTGATTTTGATCTGCGCCAGCAGCGCGCAGGCATCAGCATCACCGCTGTCGGCGGCTTTCTGTGCCCAATATTCGGCTTTGCTCAAATCGCCGGAGCTAAACCAGCTGTCGGCAAGAAAATATTGTGCGCGTCGGTCCCCGGCCTCTGCTGCCTTTAAATACTGGCTGCCAGGCTCGGAGTCGTTGGCGTGGGCAAAGAATGTCAAAAACAACATCAATGCGATAATTTTTTTCATTTTGATAATACGATTGGGTAGGGAGTAACCAGTATAAAGAGTTCGAATGGATAAAAAAACAGCCTCCGAAAGGAGGCTGTAGAAAGGACGGTATTACGCCAGTGCCGCTTCGCGCAGGCGAGTTTTCAACTTGTTGTACTCGTCAATCACGTACTGCTCGGCGGCGCGCTGATCGGCGATCGGCTCGACGCGCACGGCGCAGTATTTGTATTCCGGCGTTTTCGTAATCGGGCTTAAGTTTTCGGTAACCAGCTCGTTACAGGCACCAATCCACCACTGGTAGGTCATGTAAATCGCCCCTTTGTTCGGACGATCGCTGACCTGCGCACGGGTGATAATTTTGCCTTTACGCGAGTGCACCCAAACCAATGCCTCATCTTCAATACCCAGACGTTTGGCGTCTTCGGTATTGATTTGTGCGTAGCCAGGTTCATCAGCCAGCGCCGCCAGTGCCGCACAGTTACCGGTCATCGAACGGCAAGAGTAGTGACCAACTTCACGCACCGTTGACAGTACCATCGGGTACTCGTCGGTGAGTTTGTCGATTGGCGCTACCCAGTCGCAGGTGAAGAACTGCGCCAGACCGTTCGGGGTATCAAACTTCTCTTTAAACAGATAAGAAGTCCCCTGATCGGCATCTGAAGTATCGCGGCAAGGCCACTGAATGAAGCCCAGTTCGCCCATTTTCTCGTAAGTCGCACCGTAGAAATCCGGGCACAGATGACGCAACTCATCCCAGATCTCCTGGGTGTTGTTGTAGTGCATCGGATAACCCATACGGGTGGCGATTTCACTGATGATTTGCCAGTCCGTTTTCAGATCCCATTTCGGTTCAACCGCCTTGAAGAAACGCTGGAAGCCACGGTCAGCCGCAGTAAACACGCCTTCATGCTCGCCCCACGACGTTGACGGTAAAATGACATCCGCCGCCGACGCGGTTTTGGTCATAAAGATGTCCTGAACGATAACCAGTTCCAGATCTTCAAAGGCTTTACGTACTGCCGACAGCTCCGCGTCAGTTTGCAGCGGATCTTCGCCCATAATGTACGCGGCACGCACTTCGCCATGCGCTGCGCGGTGCGGTAGCTCGCTGATGCGATAGCCGGTATGCGCTGGCAGGCTTTCCACGCCCCAGGCTTTGGCGAATTTCTCGCGGTTAGCCGGATCTTTCACGTACTGGTATCCCGGATACGTATCCGGCAGCGCGCCCATATCGCAGGCACCCTGTACGTTGTTCTGACCACGAACCGGGTTAACACCCGCATGTGGCTTACCGAGGTTACCGGTCAGCATCGCGAGGCTGGTCAGAGAACGCACGGTTTCCACGCCCTGGTAGAACTGGGTTACACCCATGCCCCACAGGATGGCGGCGCTTTTCGCCTGGGCATACATCCGTGCCGCCTGACGAATCTCACTGGCGCTGACGCCGGTGATATCTTCAACCGACTCCGGCGTGTAGCCTTCAACGATTTTACGATACTCTTCAAAGCCTTCTGTACGGGAAGCGACGAATGCTTTGTCGTACAAATTTTCTTCAATAATGACATGGCCCATCGCATTCAACAGCGCGATGTTCGAGCCGTTTTTCAGTGCAATGTGCATGTCAGCAATGCGCGCGGTTTCAATTTTGCGCGGATCGCAGACGATAATTTTCGCCCCGTTACGTTTAGCGTTAATTACGTGATTCGCCACGATTGGGTGGGAATCCGCCGGGTTGTACCCGAAAACGAACACTAAATCGGTATTATCAATTTCGTTAATAGCATTGCTCATTGCGCCATTACCGACCGATTGGTGCAGACCTGCAACCGATGGGCCGTGTCAGACACGAGCGCAGCAGTCAACGTTATTGGTACCAATAACGGCGCGCGCAAATTTTTGCATTACATAGTTGGTTTCGTTACCCGTACCACGCGAGGAGCCGGTCGTCTGGATGGCATCCGGACCGTACTTCTCTTTGATGGCGCTCAGGCGCTCGGCAACGTAATTCAGTGCCTCATCCCAGGAAACAGGTTCGAGTTTGCCGCCACGCTGGCGACGGATCATGGGGGTTTTCAGGCGCGGGGTCAGGATCTGGGTATCGTTAATGAAATCCCAGCCATAATAACCCTTCAGACACAGGGTACCCTGGTTGGTTTTCCCCTGCGCTGCCTCCGCCCGGACGATTTTGCCGTTATCGACGACCAGGTTGATTTTGCAACCTGATGCGCAATAGGGGCAAACCGTGACGACTTTTTTCATCGGTCTCGCTCCAGTTAATCAAATCACGCATACGCGCTCTCGACTACAGTATGCATCTTTTATGCCACATTTTATTTGGGGTCATTCCCTGATATTACGGGCACTATTTATTCAAAACTCTGACGAAAAACAGGCTGTCGTCAGTTTTGACGTGACGAAACGAAATACCGCGTGACAGCCATCACGCGGCAGACATTTTATTTTTTCTCGACGACGGGACCTGCCTGATACCCGCCGCCCAGCGATTTCATCAACTGAATGCTTTGGATCACCCGGCGGCTGTCCAGCATCAGTAATGACATCTCTTCGGCAAGCACTGGCAACCGGGCTTCGGTGGCCTGTAAGCGGCTGGTTAAGCCGCGTTGATAGGCGGCCTCGGCAGCGCGCTGGGTGAAGCGCGTTGCTTCCACGCGTTCAGCCTGCATCTCTCGCTCGTCGTTGAGCGTTTGCAGACGCGTGCCGTTGACGGCAACGTCACGCACCGCGTTCAGTACTGACTGGTTGTAACGTTCAATCATCATGTTGCTGGCGGCGCGCGTGCCTTCGAGATTGGCATTCAACCGTCCACCGTCAAACAGCGGCAATTTCAGACCCGGGATGAAGTTGAACTGGCGACTGGTTTTTTTGAATAAGGTATGCAGATGGATGGAGTCCAGACCGAAAAACGCTTTGATATCAAAGCTCGGATAGAACAACGCCCGCGCGGAATCCACCTGATCTAATGACGCCTGAACATACCAGCGCATGGCTTGCAGATCCGGGCGTCTGGCGAGCAACTCATAAGAGAGTGTCGCCGGAATGCCGGTCTGGACTTGCGGTAATGCCACCGGTCTGATCTCCGGCATATCGCTGGCTCCCGCGCCAATCAATGCACGCAGAGATTCTCGCGTTTCGGTGATTTGCCCTTTGACGGCAACAATTTGTTTATCGACCGCCAGAATCTGTGCCCGCGCGCCGTGGAAAGGCACTTGCGCTTCCAGACCGTGCGCCACTTTACTCTGGTGCGCTTTCACCGCGTAATCAATCACATCGTGAGTTTGTTCTAACAGATCGAGCATCTGATAGCTGGCCTGCATACTGTAATAAAGCTGCGCTACGCCCGTGGCCAGCGATAGCTCTACTGCTGCGGTTTCTGCCAGCGCGGCATTATGCGCGCCAATGGCGGCGGCAACCGCTGAGCGATGCACACCCCACAAATCAAGATCCAGTCCGGCAAACAAACCGACTGTGGCTTCCGTATAGTACGGCCCGTCCATACCCAGTGCTGGCGCATCCATCGCATAAGGGCTTAAAAAGCCGTTCGCCGAGACACGTTGGCGGTTGAGCATCCCTAACGCTGCCACCTGCAACTGTGAACCAGCATCTAACAAATCGGCCTGGGACTGCGCTTTTTCTTCCCGCAGTTTCGCTTCGGCGAGGGTGTGTGAACCACTTAGCGTCCGTTGGATCAGCGCATCCAGCTGCGGGTCATTGAGTTGTTTCCACCACTGCGCCTGCGGCCAGCCGGAGCTGGCAAGATGAATATCATCGGCCAGTTTGATTTGTTCCGGTTTGAGCTGTTGATGAGGTGCAGAATCCTTACGTACCAGGGCACAGCCGGAAATCAGCGTCGTGCTGCCGAGAATGCTGCACAACAGCAGACGTGAAAGTTGACGATTGATCATTGCGTGGCTCCTTGTGCCTGTTCCGTGGCGGGCGTTAATGCCGGGGCTGTCCAGTCTGGCAAGCGGGCGAAAAGCTGGCAGACGTGTTGCTCCTGTTTTAATAAGGTGGGCAGGATGGCCTGAGAGGCGGGTGTCTCTTCAAGCGTTATTTGAGGAGAACGGCTGAGTGCGGTTGCCAGACCGGCAGCGTATTTCTCCAGGGCGTCGGCAAACTGACCTGCTCTGTCCGGCTGTAGTGCGTTATCCAGCGCCTGCGCCGAGTTCCAGGTGGCATCCCAGGCGTGAAGAAGATCGCGGCCCTGACGAATAACCGTTTGCGAACGTTCAATCAGTAATGCGCGTTCTTCGCTGTCCAGTTGACGCTCCAGCGCCACGCGTTGGCACATCTCTTCACAGGCATTAAACGCCGCATGCAGACCGATACGAATTTGCAGATAAGTGCGCAGAGCCGTGACTTCCTGCTGGCGTGGGATCCGCATTACTTTACTTAACATACCCAGCGTGCCAGCCAGTTTTTGCGGCAGTGTGCGCGCTTCACTTTCAGGCCAGACAAAGGTGTAAATCACCGCGGACACCACGGTACCAATGATGATACCCAGGGCGCGATCGCGAATTTCCACCAGGTCGTACACTGGGCCAAAAACGTTTTCGAGCGTGGCGAGCGCGAAGGTGACCACCATCTGTGTGCCGATATAAGAAGAGCGTTCAGAGCTGGTGGCAATCCATGCGCCCAACAGAAAAATCGGTGCCAGCACAAATAGCAATTCGACAATATTGTCCAGCCAGGGCATGACCAGTAACGTGAATAACAGCGCCAGAATTGCACCGCAGAAGGCACCGCCAAAACGCAGCGCCATTTTCTGATACGACGAACCAACATTCGGGTTAGCGACGATCACGCAGGTCAGCATACAGGTGTGAATGCCTTCCCAGTCCACGCCGCTGTAAAAGGTGTAACAGATCAAACAGGCGAGCAGCGTTTTTACCGCGTGGCGCAGATAGTCTGGATTGGTAAAAGCATCGGCGGCCATTGATGGCGGTTTGGCTGCGGGCGTTGGCGGCGTATTCGGGTCCATCTGACCCAGTTGTAACAACGTCTGGCAGATATTCTCCAGGTTACATTCCCGTGCCGCCATCGCTTCACTTTCACTGATCCGCCAGTCGCTTTGCCAGCACTGACCTTCAGCAACGGCATGCTGCAGCTTGTTGATTTCTGAAGCTAATTTTTGTCGGAATTCAATAATTGCCTGAGAATCAGCAAAAGAGGTGGGATCGTAGCGATTCAGCGTCGAGTAAATGTAGGTTACCGTTGCCACGCAGCTTTGCCACCATGCGTTTTGAGTTCGCCAGTTGGCATCGTCCGCGAGGCAAAAGACATTGAGTTTTTGTAGCGCCAGCGCCTCTCTTTCAATCCGCGTTTCGGGTAGCGGTGCGAGGCTGTCTGTCAGGTGACTAATGGCATCATCAAGCCGATCATTAAGCGCCTGATGCATTTGCGAAATGGCACGACTGGGAAACCACAGCACGCCGATTAACGTCATCAGCAAGGTTGGATAGAGGCCAACAACGATACACCACAGCGTTAAGCGCACGACCACTTCCGGATAGTCGAGCATGGCGGGGAAGGTTTGCCCGTAAATAGCGACAATGGCGACGGCGAAAAAGACCAGCCCCAAGCGATGGGTGCGCATCAAAAACATGCAGCCCATCAGGATCGGTCCGGCGATGATCAATCGGATCAACGGTTCGCCGTATGACCATTTGTAGATCAAAAACAGGCTGCCGATCTCCAGCACCGTGGCAACCACAAACAAGATCGCGACAAATTTGGTGTAAAACGCGTTCGACTGAATACCGTAAAACAGCACTGCCAGCGATAACGCCACAAAAGGGATCTCAAAAGTCATCGAGATCAGAATCACCAGCAGGCAGCCTACCCAGAGTTGCACGGTCTGCGGCACGCGACCTGGTCGCCGCTCGCTTAACTCTTCATGAAAGAACGCCAGCAGCCTGACCACCGGTAATGGCAGGGAGTTGAGCGCGCTCATTATTGCGGCTCAAGATTAGCGACTGCCGAAGCGCCGATGCGGAACATTTCCGGGTCAGGTTTATCGACCATGATTTTGACCGGAAAACGCTGGGCAACGCGGACCCAGTTAATAGAACGAGACACTTTCGGCAGGCCGCCCAGCACCAGGCCGCCGTCATCCGGTAGCACGCCGTAGCCAATCGAATCCACTTTACCCTCGAAGGTTTTGCCGCTGTCACTCATCAGGCGAATCGTTGCGGGTGTACCTGAGCGAATATTTTTCAGATCGGTTTCGCGGAAGTTGGCGATCACATACCAGTGACGAGTGTCGATTAGGGTAAAAATAGGGCGCATGGCAGAAGCAAATTGCCCGACGGAGGTTTTGAGGGAAATGACCCGGCCATCAAACGGCGCGCGAACGGTCGCCATTTCCAGATGCAGTTTGGTCAGGGCAATATCCGCTTCGACCGCCGCACGCTGGGCAACTAATGCATCCACGCCGCTGACGGCGCTGGCGGCTGACTGCGCCTGTAACAATACGGCATTAAGATCCGCTTCTGCGGCGCGCTGCGCCGTTCTTGCACGGTCAACATCTTCCGCTGAGACAAAACCTTCTTTCAGTAATGGCTCGGTGCGGCGTAATGTATCTGTGGCCTGTTTCGCGGCGGCACGGGCTTTTTCTACCGTGGCATTAACCGAGTCGGCACCAAACTGTTGCGCGTCAACGCTACGCTGGGTGAGCATAATTTGCTTATCCAGCGCCGCGAGGGAGGCTTCAGCTTTCGCCAGATTGGCTTCGTACGGGCGCGGGTCGATGCGGAACAGCAAATCGCCCTGTTTGACTGCCTGGTTGTCGGTGACCGCCAGTTCTACAATGCGGCCGCTGACTTCCGGTACCACATCAATGGTATCTGCTGACGCGTAAGCGTCATTAGTTGATGGCGCACTGTCTACGCGCCAGATAACGAAAACAAGGGCAACCAGCGCCAACGCAACCACTAACAGAGCAGGGAATTTACTGCGAGGAGCTTTTTTCGGCGTACTTTCCATGAGCGCGTCTCAAATAGATTAGAAAAATGCCAGCCAGAACAGCATGGCGTAGAGAGCAAAAAGGGCGGTATAAATAATTCCGACAAATGCCAGATTGATATTTGCCCGCTGAATAACTCGCCTCGTGATGAGCGTCAAAATAAGGCTGGCAATGGCGCAGAAAAACCAGCTGGGATAATAAGCGCCGATCACCGGGATTGCCGGAGATAATGAGCATCCCGAAACCATGAAGACGGGAATTATCCAGGCTGTTTTTTTGAGTTGCATCGCCATGCGAGAGAGAACTGTTGGCATATTAAATACATCCTGTCTGCTGCGAACAATATCTGTAGTGAATATCAATATCCATTGAAGGCGTCAGTATGGCTATTTTCTTGATGAATAAAAATAGCTTTATTCAGCCACCGCATTCATAACTTATATATTTTATGTATTAATTTGTTGTATGTATTTTTAAAATAAATGCTTTTGGGGGCTTAAGCGCCCCCAAAAGTGAGTGGCATTAATTTGGGGTTACGATATTCACCCACAAATCGAAATTATCCAGACAGGCAATAATTTCTTCCAGTATCGCGCCATTGCCAATAATTTTGGCTTTCTTCGCTTTTACCAGATCCGCCATTTTGGCTTGTCCGGTCAGCACGGCGTGCAGATCTTCACGGCTGATGTAGAAAGAGGCGTCGGCTTGCGGTTGCAGCGTTTTCCGGTAGTTAAGCACGCTATCGTTCAGCGTCAGGTTGAGGTTATCGCCGTTGCTCATATTGAAGTTCAGGCTGATATTTTTACCCGCAGCTTTCGCGCTATCGAGGCGAACGGCCATAAAGTCGAACAGCATTTCGACCGACATCCCGCGAATGGTGTCCGGGGAACCGGTGGTGCCGTGGCTGAACTTATGCACCCCTTCGCGCAGCTCTTTCGCGCCGGTCAGGTAGAAACCGCGCCATGTGGCGGACTCGGCCTGATAGCCCAGCTGTTCAAAGTTATTCGCTTGCAGATTCTTCGCGACCTGGTCACCCGGGTTGGCGGCAATCACCTGTTTCAGCAGTTCTGCCGACCAGCGGTAATCACCTTACTTGTTCGCTTCTTGCGCCAGGTTGATGACACGGGCAGAACCGCCCAGCGCCTGCACGTAACGTTTACCCATCTCCACCTGACCATACGGATGCAGGTTAGCCGGGTTACCGTCGTAATAGCCAAGATAGAAGTTATACACCGCGCGGGCGTTGTGGCTGACAGAACCGTAATAGCCGCGGCTGGCCCAGTTATTGGCAAGTGCAGGCGGCAGCTTAATCATGTCGCCGATTTCATTCATGGTGTAGCCCTGGTTCGCCAGGTGCAGGGTCTGGTCGTGAATGTACTTGATGGTATCGCGGTATTTACCAATATAATCATTGATATGCTTATTGCCCCAGACCGGCCAGGTGTGCGGCATAAACAGCACTTCCGCGTCGTTACCCCACATATCCAGCGTTTCGTTCAGATACTCGGTCCACTTGCTGGTGTCGCGGGTTTTCGCGCCGCGCAGAGTGTAGAAGTTGTGCAGGGTATGCGTGGCGTTCTCGGCGGTACACAGGGCTTTCAGGGCCGGAATATAGAAGTGCATTTCGGCTGGCGCTTCGCTACCTGGGGTCATCAGGAAGTCAAACTCCAGGCCGTCGATAATCATCTTCTCGCCAGTTCTGACGATAGTTTTCGTCGGTGCAATAATGCTCGGGTCGCCCGTTGCCAGCGTCACGCCCAGGCCGTTGCCCACGTTGCCTTGCGCGTTGTGCGGCAGTAACAGACCGTAAGAGTAGAGCGCACGGCGGCTCATGATGTTACCCGCCAGCACGTTTTCGCTGATGGCTTCGTCCATAAAGCCTGCCGGAGCGATCACCTGCACTTTGCCGGATTTAACATCCGCTTCAGAGATAATGCCTTTCACACCGCCATAATGGTCGGCGTGGCTGTGGGTGTAAATCACAGCAACAATCGGTTTTTGCGGACGATGCTGGAAGTAAAGGTCAAGTGCGGCTTTTGCGGCAGGCGGCGTCACCAGCGGGTCGATAACAATAATGCCTTTCTCGCCCTCAACGAACGTAATGTTAGAGATATCCTGGCCGCGCACCTGATACATTTTATCGGTGACTTTGAACAGGCCAGAAATACCGTTGATTTGCGACTGACGCCACAGGCTGGGGTTTACGGTTTCCGGCGCTGCGGCATTAATATCAAATTTGTAATCGTCCGCGCGGTAGTAAACTTTACCGTTCGCATCACGCAGAATACCTTCATCCAGCAGCGGGGCGATAAATCCACGCTGGGCATCGTCAAAATCCTGACGATCGCTAAACGGTAATGATTTGGCGTAATTCTGATTAACCTGTTGGGTATATTGAGTGGCGGCTTTCGCTTCCTCTTTCGCGTTAGCGGTATTTACCATCATGCCGCTGGCGGCAGTTAACGCAATAACAATCCTGCTCAAACGGAATAACCGAGAGTTATTCATATAAATCTCCATTTATCATTTATGTCGTAAATATGTAACCCATGCAAAATACGTCATTTGAAGCTGGCGTTATCATAATTGGGAAATTGCGACTTTAATAAGTGGAAGTGTGAGCGGAACGCGCCATTTTATTAGGCATTTGTGCTGAAGAGGGAAAATTACAGTAAAACTATCATTGCAGAAAATAATATGAGTCGTTTTATGTGTTTATTATATATATTGTACCTGTCGTTGGCACAGCGGGACATTGCGCTACTGTGCCAACGTTTTACTCATGGGGCTTTAGCACAGAACTGTGGCAAAAAACGTTGATGCGCCAATATTGCTGCACCCTGAGCGCCATTAAAGTCAGAAGATGAGGCGGCAATAAAGCGCACGACCTGATGCGGCAGTGGACGGCGCAGGTACTTTTGGGTCATGGCAACGAGAGTCTCGCGTGGGAAGGCGGGCATATCCATCACGCCACCGCCCAGGATCACCGCATCGGGATCGAACAGATTAATGCTGGTGGCAATGGCCCGTGCCGCGTTTTCAAGCAGACTCTGGACGAAAGGGGCGTTTTCCGCATGGACGAAAAGATCGCGCAATGGGTAATTTCGGGGCTGTTGTTCGTACCAGCGTCTTAGCGCCATTCCAGAGCAATTGGTTTCCAGGCACCCAGGATTGCCACACGCGCAGTGTTGGGTCATATCTCCCAGGGGGATATGACCCAGTTCGCCTGCCACACCGTGTGCACCCGTCCACGGCGCACCGTTCATCCACACTGCGAACCCCATCCCCGTACCGAGATAGGCCGCCAGAACCAGTTGTTGCGTAAGGCGGTTTTCTACTACGTCCCAGGAGAGTTGCAACGTCGCGGGAAAACTCAACCGGACAATTCAGCGTATTTTCGAGCTTATCGGCGAGATCATATAAATCCGCCGCTGTTAACGGCAGGTTAGGCGTAGAAATAATGGTGCGTTTATCTTTACTGACCAGCGCCGGAAATCCCATCACCAGACCATGACAGCGAGCGTTAAAGCGCCTGAGTTGCTCGTCAATCATTTCGCCGATACCCGACACCAGGCCGGGAGCAATGACTTCTGCGGTCCGCTTTTTTTCGCAGTGTAGCGTTTCACCTTCTGCTGTCCGCAGACAAAAGCGGATATGCGTTGCCCCCATATCCACGCCCGCTACGACGTTATGCTGTTTTTGCATGAGGCTGTACCTCGCTTTTTGCAGCCAGAATCTGCGCGGTCATAATTCTCCATGCTTCGTCGATATTTTCCGCATGATTAAACAGGCCGGAAGTGCCGACGATAAAGACATCCGCCCCTGCCGCCATCAGTTTTTCGTAAGTTGCCTGGTTGCAGGAACCGTCCACCTCAATTTCGTACTCCAGACCTTCTCGTTCACGCCATGCCTTCAGTTCGGCAAGTTTATCCAGCATTTCAGGAATGAACGGTTGTCCGGCAAAGCCGGGATCGACAGTCATGACCGTAATTTTATCGGCCTTATGGATATAGTATTTCATGGCCTCAACTGGCGTCTCCGGGTTAAGGATCAGCCCCACTTTCATGTCATGACGGCGGATTTCATCAATCAGGCGGAACGCCTGGCCGTTGATGGTTTCCGGATGCAGAGTGATGAAATCTGCTCCCGCACGCGCCAGTTGAGCAATGTAATCCTGCGGCCGCGTCACCATCAGATGACAGTCGAGCGGTTTAGTTGCCAGTTTTTTAACCTGACTTACGAAGAACGGTGAGAGTGTCAGATTGGGGACAAAGTGACCGTCCATGATATCGATGTGGAAGTAATCGGCAT
>ENA-UEPG01000965-UEPG01000965.1-human-gut-metagenome-genome-assembly--contig:-NODE-965-length-25094-cov-6.388856_pt1 | contig 25094 bp, 23 predicted proteins | sample MGYA00242893_ERZ507902 | MGnify/ENA primary metagenome ERZ507902 (study PRJEB26167, sample SAMN06115491) | human gut metagenome | host: Homo sapiens | place: China:Gansu | collected 2015-04-23 | study...
CTGGGCTTGTTCTTGCCTCGGAGGATCTTCGCGATCTGCGATGCAAGACGTCCCAATACCTCGTTCGTAGCGTCGATCACCACCCATTCCTTGGTAGCGGTCGCTGCATTCACCGAGATAGTCTTGTAGCTTAATGAATCCACTGTTTTTACGTTTAATTTAACTTATTGTAATCCGTTCCCCGCACATTGCGGGTGCGCAAAGGTACGAAAAAGTTTTCGATCTGCAAAAACAATTGAAAATCAAAATCGAAAACCACGAAAAAAAACCGCAACGACCCCGTGTTCAAGGGAGTTGCGGTGTCCGGAAGCGCTGTGGGCGGAACTCGATTCACGGCCGGAGGGTCCGGCTGCCGAACGAGGCGCCGGGAACGGGCCACGGCTTGCCCTTCTCGATCCGGAAATCGACGGGAAGCGTGAATTTCGCAGGTACGGCCTCGCCGTCCCTGCGGCCCGGGGTCCATTCGGGAGCGGTCCGGAGCGCATTTTCGACCTCCCGGGAGAGAAGCTGCGACGGCGATTGGAGAATCTCCACCGACCCGACCGAACCATCCGCGCCGACGATGAACGACACCAGGACACGGCCCTGGATACCGGTTTTCAGGGCCTCGGACGGGTAGCGAACCGTCTTCATCACCCAGCGGCGGAACTCCATCAGGCCGCCGCCGCGGAACTTGGGCTCCACGTCGAAAACCGCCGTGGAGTCTTTGGCCGGCCGCTTTTCCGCCTCCCGGAAATCGAGAATCTGCGTGACCTGGAAACGGACTTTTTCACCGGCCAGTTGGGCCGGGGACCACAGCGGGATGTTATCGACAGCCCGTCGCACCAGCTTCGAAAAAGCCGTGTGCTTCATGGAGTGGGCTACTCTGATACCGGTAACCGTACCGTCGCGTTCGACGACGAAGCGCACGACAATCCGGGCCGGAGGTGCAGAAACCGAAGGCCCCAGCAAACTGTCCACCTGCTTATAGACCCAATCGCTGAAATCCTCGAAACTCCCACGTCCATGGAACAGCGGCAGCTTGTCGACCTGCTTGTAAGCCGTATAATCTTCGGAACGAAGCCCTTCGGGCGTGCGATGCAGCAACAGGTTGAAACGCATCTTAAAATAAACGTCATAAGGCTTTTCGGCGGGCGTCCAGTCGGGCGACGACGAGATCGCCCGGCGAATCCGGTTGGCGAAATCCACATCGCTGAACCCCGGCGTGTCGACCTTCCGGACCCGGCCTTTCTTGTTGACGCAGAATTCAGCATCGACCCAGCCTTCATCCCCGGGATAGAAGACGTCGTCCTGCAATTCGAGATTGCGGAGCACCCAGCGTTTGAACGCTATCCGGTCGCCGCCCTGGAATGTCGGCATCACCTGCTGCTCGGCTTCCGCATGCACGTTGAAATCAATCGGAATGGTGAACTGAACCCGTACGGGCTCCCCGTCACGCATGCCGGGAGTCCAGACAGGCGACTGCCGCACGACGCGCATGGCAGCCTCGGAAAGCACACGATCGGGCGACACCAGCGTGGTCACCTCGCCCACCGTGCCGTCGCGTTCGACAACGAACGCGATCACCACACGACCGCGGATACAACTTTCGATCGCCTCGTCGGGATAGACCAGCCGCTCCTGCACCCAATGGCAGAACGCCGTAATATCGCCCCCGTTGAAAGCGGGCATCGGATCGGCAAGCAAGAAAGGCGCATCGCCCGAAAGGGAATCCAAAGTCACCACGGCCACGGAATCGGCAGCCGGAGGATCGTCCGGCGCCGCATGTCCCAAGGACGAGGCGCGCCCGGGAAGGAGTGTGCAAAACACTCCCGCAACCAGCGCAAAACGAATCAGACAGGAACTATTCATCATTCACAATGCTAATGTAGGACCGACTTCAAAAGGTATCCGGAAACAAGCCCACGCCGGATATTGCGTCAATACGAGCGGGAGGCGCCCGGACTCCGGCCGAAATTTCCGGCTCCGGACGCCTGCGTCCCCGGCGGAATCCGGAAATCGACCGGCAGCGTGTATTTCACCCGGACCACCCGGTCTTTCTGTATACCGGGCTTCCACAACGGCGATTGTTCCAAGACCTGCACGACCGCGTCCGTAAACAGCGGATGCGGCGAACGCATCACCTTGATCGACGAAAGCGCCCCGTCGCGCTCGATGACGAAGGTAACCACAACACGGCCTTCGATACCCTCCCGGTAAAGTTCCGAAGGATATTTGAGATGTTGCTGTACCCAAGTGCGGAAGGTATTCAGGTCGCCGCCCTGGAACTCGGGCATCTTCTCGGCAACCAGGTAAGGCGAAGGAAGTCCGCTCGAATCGGTGGCTTCGGCCTTTTCGGATTCGGGACTGAAATCGAGCGATATGGAACTCCGGAAGCGAACCGGCTCGCCGTCGATCACGGCAGGGGTCCAGACCGGAACCGCATAGTGGCGTTGCCGCACCTTTTTCGTCGAATAGCCCTTGCCGCGCCGCGCCTGCAAATCGAGGTCCGACATCGTACCGTCGCATTCGACCACGAAGCGGAGCGACACCCGGTACTGCAACTCCTCCACAGAAGTGCCTGTCAAGCTGTCGGCCAGGTGGACCATCCACGCCTGAAACTCCCTGGGACCGCCGCCCCGGAAAGCCGGCGACTTGTCGGCCTGCCTGTAAGCGGCAATATCCTCGGCACGAAGGGCCCCGGAAGCGTCGCGCACCAGCCGCAGGTCGAAAAGCACCTTCACAGCCTGCGCCTGCGGCTTCCCGTCCTGCATGGCAGGCGCCCATGCGGGCGACGCGGCAATGGCCTTTTCGATACGCCGCGCCAACGCCGATACCCCTAGTTTCGACACGTCGAGTTCCCTGAGCTTTCCGTTTTTAGCCACCACGAACGACACTTCGCCGCGAATTTCATCGCCTTCGCTGAAAAGACTGCCCGAAAGGTCGAGGTTCCGCAGCACCCAGCGTTTAAAGGTGACGGGGCCTCCTCCCCCGAACTTAGGCATCTCAGGCACAGATTGGCCGTCAACTTTCGCCGGTCCGTCCGCAAAGGCGGCGGCATGCAGCAACACGAGGCACACGGTCCATGTAATCAAACGTTTCATGGCAATCGGGTATTTGAAGAGTTCGGTTTCGTAAATATAGCAAAAAAAGCTACATATGCAATGAACGGAGCGCAAAAAAAGAGGTTCCGGCAAACCGGAACCCCTTCTTATCAGGCACGGGCCCTGCGGCCCGGAATCAATCTCTTATCCGAGGAACGAAAGCAGGATACCTGCGGCAACCGCCGAACCGACCACACCGGCCACGTTGGGACCCATGGCGTGCATCAGCAGGAAGTTCGAAGGATCGGCCTTCTGACCCTCGGTCTGCGACACGCGGGCGGCCATCGGAACAGCCGAAACACCGGCCGAACCGATCAGCGGGTTGATCTTGTTACCCTCTTTGCTCAAAGCGTTCATCAGCTTGGCCAGCAACACGCCGCCGGCAGTACCCATCGCGAAGGCGATGACGCCCAGCACGAGGATGAACAGCGTCCGCGAATTGAGGAACGCCTCGGCCGTAGCCGTAGCACCCACCGTAAGGCCCAGGAAGATAACGACGATGTTCATCAGCTCGTTCTGCACCGTCTTCGACAGACGGTCCACCACGCCGCACTCCTTCATCAGGTTGCCCAGCATGAGGCAGCCTACGAGGGGAGCAGCCGACGGCAGCAGCAGCGCGATAATCACCGTGATGATCAGCGGGAAGAGGATCTTCTCGGTCTTCGACACCGGACGCAGCTGGCGCATCTTGATCTTACGCTCCTTCTCCGAAGTGAGCAGACGCATGATAGGCGGCTGGATCACCGGCACGAGAGCCATGTAAGAGTATGCGGCCACGGCAATCGGGCCGAGCAGTTCGGGCGCCAGGATTGCAGTGAGGTAGATCGACGTAGGACCGTCGGCGCCGCCGATGATACCGATCGAAGCCGCCTGGTCGGGCGTGAACCCGAGCGCATAAGCGCCGATGAACGTCAAAAAGATACCGATCTGGGCGGCAGCGCCCAGCAGAAAGCTCTTGGGATTGGCGATCAGCGGACCGAAGTCGGTCATGGCTCCCACGCCCACGAAGATAAGGCAGGGGTAAATACCGAGTTTTACACCCAGGTAGAGGTAGTCCAGCAGTCCGGCGCTGGCCACGAAATTGCCCCAGTGGACATGTCCGCCGGCGAAAAGCTCGGTGTGAAACAAGTTAGCTCCCGGGAGGTTCGTCAACAGCATGCCGAACGCGATGGTCAGCAGCAACAGCGGTTCGAATTTATGCTTGATGGCCAGGTACAACAGGAAAAAGGCCACACAGATCATAACCAGGCTGCCCCACCCCATATTGGCAAAAAGGCCCGCCACGCCGGTCGATTCGACAAATGTCTCAAGACTCTCCAGCACGAAGTTGGAGCCGGAAGTCAATACACTCCACATAAGCCTATTCGATTACGATTAAAACGTCGCCTTCCATTACCGTAGCGCCCTGCTGTACGAGGACCTGCTTCACAACACCACCGCGGTCCGCGTCGATGTTGTTCTCCATCTTCATGGCTTCGAGCACTACGAGCGTCTGGCCTGCCGTGATGGTATCGCCGGCAGCGACCTTCACGCTCAGGATCGTACCCGGCAGCGGGCATTTCACGCTGTAACCCGACGAGGGGGCAGCGGGAGCGATACGCGGCGAAGGAGTAGCCGTCGAAGGGGTGATCATGGCGCTGTTTGCCGACTTGGGAGCCGGGGCGACCTGCGGTTTGGAGGCCGAAGAAGACTTGGCGCCCTCGATCTCGACCTCGTAATCCACGCCGTTGACCACGACGTGCGCAACCGTCGAGGTCTCGTTTACGTTGTCGATCTGGACGTTGTAATTATGTCCGTTGATTTTCAGTGAGTAATCTTTCATGTTCTTTTTTGGGTTGTCATGCTCCTACGAAAAGTTCTATTTCCGGTCGGGAAGCTGGGTTAAACCGTGAATTTTCGAATTCCAGGGCGAATAGGCCCGCTTGATGTTGAGAATGGTCAGCACCTCGGACTCCCGATCGTGCAGCGCTCCCTTGTAGATTTTGAGCGCCGTGGCGATGGCGGCGATCTCCTCGTCGCTGATCATCGGTTGGGCGTCGACCTTCTTGCCGCTCGCAGGACGAACCTTGAAGCAGGCGCCGAAACCCTTCATGATGAAGATCAGCGCCACAAGCAGAAAAACTACCAGGCTGAAACCGATCAGCGATACCCAGAGTATCTCGGACCATCCCCAGTTCGTTACAGTCAGTATTATCATCTTCTCAGGCTGTTAGAGGGGAATATTCGAATGTTTCTTCGCGGGGTTCTGCAAACGCTTCGTCGCCAGCGACTGCAGGGCGCGAATCACACGGAAACGCGTATTGCGCGGCTCGATCACGTCGTCGATATAACCGTAACGGGCAGCGTTGTAGGGATTCGAGAACTTGTCGTTGTACTCCTTCTCCTTGTCAGCCACGAACTGCGCCTTCTCGGCCGGGTCGGCAATAGCGGCCACCTCCTTGCCGTAGAGCACCTCGACAGCGCCGCTGGCGCCCATCACGGCGATCTCGGCCGTCGGCCATGCGTAGTTGATGTCGCCGCGGATGTGCTTCGAAGACATCACGATGTAAGCGCCTCCGTATGCCTTGCGCAGCGTCACGGTAACCTTGGGAACCGTAGCCTCGCAGTAAGCGAACAGCAGCTTCGCACCGTGGGTGATCACGCCGCCGTACTCCTGGGTCGTACCCGGCAGGAAGCCCGGAACGTCCACGAGGGTGACGATCGCGATGTTGAAGGCGTCGCAGAAACGGATGAAACGCGCGGCCTTGCGGCTGGCATTGATGTCCAGCACACCGGCCATGAATTTGGGCTGGTTGGCGATGATGCCCACCGACTGTCCGTTAAAACGGGCGAAGCAGGTGATGATGTTCTTGGCATAACCCGCAGCCGATTCGAGGAACTCGCCGTTGTCGACGATGGCTTTGATGACCTCGGCCATGTCGTAAGGCTTGTTGGCGCTGTCGGGAATGATGTCGTTGAGCGAATCCTCCAGACGGGTGATCTTATCCGTGCAGACGGCCAGCGGAGCATCCTCCATGTTGTTCTGCGGCATGTAGGAGATCAGCTTCTTGATCAGTTCGATGCCCTCCTCCTCGGTGTCGACGGCAAACTGCGCCACGCCCGACTTGGTGGTGTGCATCGCGGCGCCGCCCAACTGCTCCTGCGTCACGTCCTCGCCCGTCACGGTCTTCACGACCTTCGGGCCGGTGAGGAACATGTTCGAAGTCTCCTTCTTCATGATGATGAAGTCGGTCAGCGCGGGCGAATAAACCGCACCGCCGGCGCAGGGGCCGAAGATAGCCGAAATCTGCGGGATGACGCCCGACGACATCACGTTGCGCTGGAAGATGTTGGCATAGCCGGCCAGGGCGTTGACGCCCTCCTGGATACGGGCGCCGCCCGAGTCGTTCATGCCGATGCAGGGCGCGCCGTTGCGCAGCGCCATGTCCATCACCTTACAGATTTTGTCGGACATCGACAGCGACAGCGAACCGGCCGTCACGGTGAAATCCTGTGCAAAAACATACACCAAACGTCCGTCGATCGTACCGTACCCCGTCACCACTCCGTCGCCGAAGGTGTGCTTCTTCTCCATGCCGAAGTCGTAGCAGCGGTGGGTCACAAACATATCGAACTCCTCGAACGAACCTTCGTCGAGGAGCATCTGGATGCGTTCACGGGCGGTATATTTGCCCTTTTCGTGCTGTTTGTCGATCGCTTTCTGACCGCCGCCCATGCGGGCCGTCTCGCGGTTCTCGATCAGTTTGTTGATCTTATCCTGAATCTGGCTCATAATCTCTTATTTGTTTTTGTTTTCGCAAAGCTCCGTCAGGATGCCCTGGGTCGATTTCGGGTGCAGGAAGGCGATGGTCATACCCTCGGCGCCCTTGCGCGGGGTCTTGTCGATCAGGCGGATGCCCTTGGCCTCCGCGTCGGCAAGCTGCTCCTCGATGTTCTCACAGGCCAGCGCCATGTGATGAATACCGACTCCGCGGTTTTCGATGTACTTGGCGATCGTCGACTCCTCCGAAGTGGGCTCCAGCAACTCGATCTTGGTCTGACCCAGCATGAAGAACGCCGTGCGGACCTTTTGGTCGGCAACCTCTTCGATGGCGTAGCACTTCAGGCCCAATACGTTTTCCCAGTAGGGAATTGCCTCGTCGAGACTCTTCACGGCAATGCCAAGATGCTCGATATGAGAAACTTTCATAGCAAAAATTAAATTTAAGTTAGTGAATATTTATGTGTATTTTCGTTCGTTGTTATTTTGCGAACACAAAGATAGGCGAATCTTTCAGAATCGCCAAAATTAGACGGACTTTTTTTGGCAATACTTTGGATTCGAAATTCGCAGGATGTGTCGGAAAGGACGATTCGGGGAGAGAACACCCCCGCAGGCTTGCGTTTCGAAACAAAGCACGGCACGCAAGACAGAGAAAAAAAGGCATTTTTCCGGTCGGACACTTGGTTTTTTCAAATAAAACGCTACCTTTACCCACGACACATATTATTCATTTTTAAATCACTATCTGACTATGAAAGAACATTCCGCCCAGCAATCCGGACGCCTCCGGCAGGTCGGTTTCACAGCCATCATGGCGTGCTGCTCCGCCATGTCGCTCACCTCCTGCTCGGACGATCCGGCCGGACAAACGCCCGAACCCATACCGGGGGGGGGATTTCGAAAGACGGCATCGTCTTCGGGGCATCCCCGGTAACCCGCACCGAATTAGGTCCCGACGGGCGCACGGTCACCTGGCACGCCGACGACCGGATCAACGTCTACATGCAGCATGACGACTCCGGACCTCCCGTTTACGCCCCCTACTCCATCCAGGCCGGAAGCATCGGCGGCGACGGCCGCACCGCCCTTTTCGAAGGCGGCCTGAGCTGGCAAAGCCCGGCATCTCCCCACACTTTTTACGCCTATTACGCAGGAGCCGCATCCGGCATCGAACTGGACGGCACGACCGGACACCTGCTGCTGCCGGACATCTCGTCGCAGGAGCAGTCCGGAACCGGGAGCGGACACGTCGGCAAAGCCAACGTAATGATCGCCCACCCGCTGACGGTCACCTCCCCGGCCGAAGGCGAAACCGCTTTTTTCAACTTCTCATTCTCCCATCTTTACCCACTGCTCGAATTCCGGATCGCGGATTTCGGCAACCCCAACAATTCCATACTGGAGAGCGTCACGCTGAAAAGCCTGAAAGCGGGCGAATCCCCGGCGTGGGAATCCGCCTCGGTGAACGTGAAGCTGACCTCGCCGGACGAGGGCTACCTGACGCTCACGCCCGGCGGAGCGCCGCAGACGATTACGCTGTCGGTTACAGGCGACGAGGCCGCACGTGTAATCCCCACCGTCGCCACGGAAGATTTCCGGTCCGACCCCGCACTGGCATCCGATGCCCCGGAGGTCTCCGGAGCGGTCTTCATCGCCCGCATGGCCATCCAGCCCTGCGACCTGAGCCGCACCCCCGAACAAGCCGCCGCCGACACGCGCAACCTGCGGATCGTCGTGAAGACCCGCGAAGGGGAAATCCCCTATGAATACGAGTTCCGCAACGCCGGAGTGCTTTTCGAAAGCGGCAAAAGATACGTCTCGACGCTCGTACTGAAAGCATCCGAGGGACAGCCGGTCATCTACCTCGAAGAGCCCGGCACACTGGCGAACAAGTTCGGGGCCGACGCCCGGCAAACCCCGTCGCTGAAAATCGCGGGAACCATGAACGTACTGGATTTCTTCACGATAGGCCCTATGTCCCACCTCCAGCATCTGGACCTTTCAGAAGCCAATATCGCTGAGCAGGAGGACATCGGCTTCGGCTATTTCCCGGCCAACACGATCCCCGAATCCAGTCTGAACAACGCCCAACTCCAGAGCGTCGTCCTGCCGAACAGCCTGACGGCCATCGGCAACGAAGCCTTTGCAGTCTGCCAAAGCCTGACCGACATCGTCATTCCGTACGGTGTGACCTCGATCGGCAGCGGGGCATTCGCTTTCTGTACTAATCTTACGGACCTGCCTGCAATCCCGGAGAGCCTGACTTCAATCGGCGAGAGGGTATTTAACAACTGCGGCCTGACGGGGTCGCTTACGATCCCGGCACACATAACCTCGATCGGCGAGATGGCATTCCTCGACTGCTCCGGGCTTACGGGCTCACTCACAATTCCGGCAGGCGTAATCTCGATCGGCGCCGCTGCGTTTCACAACTGCCCGTTCGGAGAAATCCACCTGCTAAACCCGATTCCGACAATCTATTCCGAAAATATGTTCGAATCCGGTTCGACGATCTATGTCCCGGCAGGCTCTGGCGCTTCCTACGAAAAGAGCTGGGCCGACGGCAACTACACATTCATCGAGGAATAACCCCAAAATCATCCTACCATGAACGATAAGGACAACTTATACCTGTACCTGGCCCCCGCGATAACGGTTTATGAAATAGTCACCGAACGCGGATTCGCCGGCAGCGGCGAGGTCTACGACTACGAGGACGGAGGCGAATTTTAGACTCCTCTGCACACGAAAAATCGGGTCTCGGGAAAATTTCCCGAGACCCGATCTCATTCCACACCAGACACGAAACCGGATCGAAAACGACAAAATTGAACTCACGCCCCTCCCTAAATCCCGGTTTCCAACCGGATCAGAGCGACGTGTAAATCTGCATGAGCCGTTCGGCGACGGCGTATTCGGAAAAGAGTTCCGCACGGCGGCGTTCCCGGTCGCGCATCGTGCGGCGCCACGACTCGTCTTCCAGGGCATTTTCAAGCGCCGCAAGAACCTCGCCCGGCACTTTGGGACGCACATAGGCCGCGGCGTTTCCGGCCGCTTCACGGTTGATCTGCGTGTCGCTCAGCACCATCGGCAGCCCCGCGCGCAGGGCCTCGACCACGGGAACGATCGACGCGTCGGCATCGGCGTCGGGCAGGTAAACGAAGATTCGCGCGAGGCGGAACAGCGCCGGAAGGTCCGCCGGGGTCAGTTCGTAGATAAAATCCACCCGGGTTGCGATATGGCGTTCGCGGGCATAGCCCAACAAAAAATCGGAGTAGGCCGTACGGCGGCCGCAGACGACCACCCCGGCGGTGGACTCCATAGCGAGCAGGGCATCGAAAACCGCCTCGTGGTTGTGGCGCGGTTCGACAGTTCCTAACATCAATATAAACCGCTCTGGCAAACCATACTTACGCCTGGTATGTTCAAGTTCCGCTTGAGATGGATTCTCACGCGGCACGGGAGCCGCCAGCGGCATCATGACTTCGATTTTCGACGGGTCGATGCTGAGGCGTTCCGACAACTCTTCGCGGGCCGGAGTGCTGACCGTGATAACCCGGCTGGCCCGCCGCAGCGCACGGCGATAGAGCGTAAGAGCGAAGAGCCGCTCGGAAAGCGTATAAAGCTGAGGGTAACGCAGGAAATTGAGGTTCGGGACCGTCATCACCGAAGGCACGCGCCGCAGGCGGACGGCAAGCGGCAGCGACGGCTTAAAGCCATGGTAGAGGTCAACCTGTTTATATGACTTTCCATCAACGACATATTCATGTTCCGGAGCATAATGAGCCAACACTTTGGCAAGGTGTTGGGAGTAGGTCCCGCGGGGTGTGGCGGGAGCCGTGTCGAGTCCTATTTTCATAACTTGATCCTAAAAAATTGGTCCATATGGCAAATAATTGTTATCTTTATCGAATAAAACGAGGCTCTCTTATGAAGAAAGTGCTGCTTATATGGCTGTTGGCCGCGGGTTTCGCATCCGCAGGCGTCACGGCCCAGAACATCGCCCTCGGCGAACGCGTCCCCGAACTCAAAGCCCAGGCATGGCTCGACGACCGCCAGCCGACCCCGGCCCCGATGACTTACATCGAGTTCTACCATTCGACGAACCCCGCATGCAAAACCTCGCTCGAACGCCTAAAGGAACTCACGGGCAAATTAGGGACCAAACTACGCGTAATCGTCGTAACCAAGGAAGATGCCGCGAAAATCGCCCCGCTGCTGCGCCCCTACCTTTCGGAGCGGCTCACGGTGGTCCTCAACGCCGAAAAGGGTTTCACGGCATTCGGCGTGACCTACCTGCCGTTCGGCGTGCTGACCGATGCCAAAAACCGTGCCCTATGGATGGGAAACTCACTACAAATCAATGAAAAACTGATCGAACAATCAACCCGGTAACATACATGTCATTCACCAAGATAGACCACTACGAAAAAGAGTACGCAGACACGCACCACGACACAGCCCTCAACGTCACACAGGGCGTTGAAGATCAACCGATAATAAACCCTTACTTCAAGCGTCGCAAGAAGCAGGCGCTCTCTACCGGAGAGTACGTCGCAGGCATACTCGCGGGCAATATCACCATCCTCTCGCAGGCCATCACGCTCGTCGAATCGAACAATCCCGAGCATTACGCGCAGGCGCAGGAGATCATCGAAGCCTGCCTGCCCCACGCCGGAAAATCGGTCCGCATCGGCATCACGGGCGTCCCGGGAGCCGGCAAGTCGACCTTTATCGAAGCCATCGGCAATATGGTCGTTTCATTGCGGCACAAACTGGCCGTGCTGGCCATCGACCCCTCGTCGGAGCGCAGCGGCGGATCGATCCTCGGCGACAAAACCCGCATGGAGAGCATCTGCAACAACCCCTCCGTCTTCGTGCGACCCTCGCCCTCGGCAGGATCGCTGGGCGGCGTAGCCCGCAAGACGCGCGAGACGATCGTACTGTGCGAGGCCGCCGGATTCGACGTGGTATTCATCGAGACGGTCGGCGTCGGGCAGTCGGAAACAGCCGTGCATTCGATGGTCGACCTCTTCATGCTGTTGCAGATTTCCGGCGCAGGCGACGAGCTGCAAGGCATCAAGCGCGGCATTATGGAGATGGCCGACCTGATGGTCATCACCAAGGCCGACGGCGAGAACATCCACAAGGCTGAACTGGCGCAGACGCAGTTTCAGGGCGCACTGAGGCTCTTCCCCATGCCCGAATCGGGCTGGCGGCCCAAGGTATACACCTCGTCGGCGGTGGCCAAAACAGGTTTGGAGGAGGTTTGGAAGGGAGTGGAGGAATATCTCGACCATATCCAGAAGAACGGCTATTTCCAGCACAACCGCAACCGCCAGAACAAATATTGGATGTACGAATCGATCAACGAGGTGCTGCGCAACAGTTTCTACCGCGACCCGGCCGTAGAGGCCCATATCGGGGAGTATGAAAAGCGCGTGCTGGAAGACAAAATCTCGTCGTTCATCGCCGCCAAGGAGTTGCTGGACATCTATTTCAAGGATACCCGGACACTCGAATAACGGCCCTAAAAACGAAGAACCCCGCCGCCCGAAAGGGAACGGCGGGGTTTTCTATGACGGGAGTCCGGAACCGGCGGAAAACAGAGCACGCGCGACCGGACAATCAGCATACCGACCGTCCTCCCGCAATCTAAAACCCGGCGTTTTACGCCGACAGGACGGTTATTTCAGTACCGGAAGGCGGAGTTTGAAAACCACGGCGACGATCCGGACCGCAATGACGCTTACGGCGGCGGCAATTTGGAGCGCGGCGCCCGAAAGCCCCAGCAGTTGGCATCCCCAGAAAACCACGCCGCCGAAAACACAGGCCAGGGCGTAGATTTCCTTGCGGAAGATCAGCGGTTCCTCGTTGATGAGGATGTCGCGCAGGACACCTCCGGCAGCGCCCGTGATCGTACCCATAACGACGGCCACCCACATCGGGAATCCCGCGGCGAGGGTCTTCTCGATCCCCACGACAGTAAACAGGCCCAGGCCGACGGCGTCGAAGATATAAAACGTATTGTCGAGGCGGACGAGGTATTTGCGCAGGCCGATAACGATCGCCAGGGCGAAGGCCGTAACGACCAGGTAATCGCCGTTCAGCATCCAGAACGGCGTCAGGTCCAGCATGATGTCGCGCATCGTACCGCCCCCTATCGCCGTAGTGATTCCCACGACATAGGCCCCGAACCAGTCGAAGCGTTTCGCCGCAGCCAGCCGGATGCCGCTGATGGCGAAGGCCAGCGTACCCACAATTTCGATAACAGAGAAAAAGGTCATAATCCGAATTTGTTACAGCCGGGAGTCCCCGTCTGAATTGGGACTGCAAAGATAGGACAAATCTGCAAAAGAGAAAACACGCCGCACGGAATACGGCAACGACTACCGGGAAAAATCGCACCGCCGTATCGTCACGGAAATATCCATGAACAATGCAGCGGTGCGACGTTACAAAACCGAAACCGGGTTATTCGGGCCAGGCGAACTCCAGCGTGCAGTCGAAGCTGTCGGAACCGTCGACGACCGAAACCTTCGTCGGGTAGCCCTCGGCGTCGAACTCATAGCGGAAATCGCGTCCGGCGTTCGACAGCAGGTGCTTCGTGCCCGGCCCCATCACCCCGGCCAGATAGCCGATGTAGCCGAAGCCCAGACCGTCGTCGTCGAAATCGAAGCTGAAAACCTCCGGGGCCTCGAACGGAAGCATCAGTCCCGCGACGTTCTCCGTCGGGGAGTAGCGATATTCGACCTTGTTCCACGTATATTCCAGAATATCCTCCTGGTTGTATACCCCGTCGCCGTTCAAGTCGAAATCGGGAACCCCGTCGCCGTTAGGGTCCCAGTCGAAACGCTCCTTCACGTACTCTTTCACCAGATCGCCGTCCGTCCATGTCGCCTGACAAAAGGCGACGAACTGCGCCCGGTCGTCGGTCGATTCGTAGAAACAGAGCCGTCCGGCGGAGTTATAAGCGAGATTGGCGGCCCCGAGGAACGTCTTGTTCTTCGTATCGGTGGCCGCAATGCGCACGGCGCGGCCCTGGGCGTCGAGGGTATAGACCGCCGTAACGGCCGCGTCGTAAACCCCGTCATCGTCCGTAAAACGTCCTTCGAGCGTCGCGGTCAGCTTGCCGGGGGCGTAGTCGAGGCGGCAGGCCGCAGTCTCGCCGTCGCCGCTGCCCTCGATCTTCGCCAGGCGGCCGTCCTGCCATGTGAAGCGGAACTCGACGGTTCCTTCGCCGGGGATCACGGCTTTCAGGCTTTTCAGCCGGCGTGCCGAAGGCAGGTCTTCGCTCACGGGGGAGGCGGTCATCTTGGAGACATGTGCGTTCCCGTTGGGGAAAACCACTGTTATTGCGGCGCTGCCCGCATGCAGTTCGTCGAATCGAATATTGCAAACCGAATTCTGTTCGCGATCCAGAAGCACCAAAGCCCTCAAATCCCCCAAAACGACGTAAGTTCCCGAGATCACGGGGACGGCGGGGGCCTGGGAGCGCACTTCGCTGCCGACCGGAACGAGCAGGAACGAGTCGGACATCAGGGTCAGCGATTCATAGGGGAAGCCGATAGTGCCTGTTTTATCGAAAACCCATGTTTTGCAGACGGCGGCCTGCAGGGCTTCGATCGTCGCGGGATATTCGGTCAACTCGGCCTCCTGCGTTACGGTGAGCGCGGCGCAGGTTTTGCCGCCGGCCTCGATACTGACGGTGGCCGCGTCGGGCTCGCGGTCCGTGGTGTTGGGATCGGCCGAGACGGTGAATTTGCCCGCGGCAGAGATGACTTTGCACCACGCCTTGTCCGACGAGGCTTTCCACGCCAGGTCGGAAGTGACGGTTACGGTGTAACTCTCGGTCGCGGCAGCCGAGAAGCGGATGGGATTTTCACGCGACAGAAGTACCGCAGGAGCCTCATTCGGCGGCGTGGGGGGGGGTGTCGGCGGATCGCCGCCCTTGTCGCCGCAGGCGGTGAAGAGAAGCGGCAGGCTGAGAAGGAAAAGAATTCGTTTCATCGTAAATGGAGTTTGGTGTTTACTGGTGGTTAGTACAAAGATAGCATAATTACTGAATCCGGATCAGTCGCCCCACATAAAAAAGAATCCGCCGGTCTTTTCCATGTAGACCGCATCGAAGGCAATGACATTCGACGCAGCGGTGTAGGTTCGACCGGTTGTCTGATCGTAACAGGGGATCCCGTAGCCGGCGGTGAGCTGGATACCCTGCGCAAGGAGCGGCATCGGCATCAGGGACAACAGCAGAAATAGAAGGTGTTTCATGTAAGGTTGGGTTTGGATAACGGTTGCCGAGTCCCTGCGGCCACCCGAACGAAAAAAGGGGATGCGCTCCTGCGATGCAGGCATATAAAAAACGTGGGACTAAACCCTTTATTTGAGTGTGAGGCCTTAGGATACCCTGGTAGTCAAATAAAACAGTAAAGCCCACGCGTGATGCGCGAGCGATCTGCCCTATCCCCGACTACCATCTGAAAGTTCCTAAGTTTCACACAGCAGGAATAAAAGCTGACGCTTCTTATATGTAGAGTCCGTCGCGGACGGACATGCGGACGATGTGTTTTCTAAACGATAGGCGGAGGTTTTAAGGTTATGCAGACAAATTTAATGAAAAATTCCGAATATCAAAAGGACAGCCCGAAAACCATCCGCCCGAACGGATGCGAAAAGACGCCCCGACAGCAAAAATGCCTCGGAACAAAGACGATACAAACAAGCGTTTCACACGGTGTAACGGTATAACGAACGCGGGCGGGGCAGAGCCGGGAGCGAACACCGAAACCGGAACGTGCGGTCAGGCCTCTTGGGCGTGGAGGCTTTCGGCAGTGACAGCGTACCGGGCACGCAGGCGGTCGGCCAGTTCGGGAACGCCCTCGGCGGCGCGTTTGCGGATCACTTCGAGCGGATTACGCACCCCCTTGATCGCCGGGCGGCCGGGATCGACCACGTAAACCGGAATGTCGGGACGCACGCAGCGCACCAGCGAGGCCGCCGGATAGACCGCCAGCGACGTGCCCACGACGACCAGGATATCGGCTTCGGCAGCCAGAGCGGCGGCCCGGTCGAATTCGGGAACAGGTTCGCCGAAAAAGACGATGTGCGGGCGCAGCAGCGATCCGTCGGGCGCACGGTCGTTGAGCCGCTGTTCGACACCGTCGAACGGCACAATAAGCGACGGATCGGCCGTCGAACGCAGTTTGGTCAGTTCTCCGTGCAGGTGGAGGATATGCGTCGAACCTGCCCTTTCGTGGAGATTGTCGACATTTTGGGTGATGACCTGTACGTCGAAATCGCGTTCCAGGTCGGCAATGGCCAGGTGGGCCGCATTGGGCATGGCTTTGCGCATTTCGGCGCGCCGGTCGTTGTAAAAACGGATCACGCCCCGGCGGTTAAAACCGAGCGCTTCGGGGATACAAACCTCTTCGATCCTGTAATTTCCCCATGTTCCGTCAGAGTCACGGAACGTCGCCAAACCGCTGTCGGCGCTGACGCCAGCGCCGGAGAAGACAACGAGTTTTTTCATAGTAAGATGTAGTTTCGCCGGGTAAAGATAGCAAATTTATGGCATAGTTCATGCAAGATTCGGACGATGTAAACCAAATTAAATTTTTTTACACTATGGATCAACAAAAACACACCACCGAAGACACCCTGACCGACATTTTCGGCTCGAAGGAGATGCGCTCGCCCGCCCCGACGGAGTTCATTCCCAAAAACAAAACCGCGCCCGAAATCGCCTATCAGTTAGTCAAGGACGAGACCTATCCCCAGACCCAGCCGCGGCTGAACCTGGCTACGTTCGTGACTACCTACATGGACGATTATGCCACGCGTCTGATGAACGAGGCCATCAATATCAATTACATCGACGAGACGGAGTATCCGCGCGTTGCGGTGATGTGCGGACGTTGCCTGAACATCGTTGCCAACATGTGGAACACGCCCGAAAAGGCCGAGTGGAAGACCGGCGCACTGGGCATCGGATCGTCCGAAGCCTGTATGCTGGGCGGCGTGGCCGCATGGCTGCGCTGGCGCAACCGCCGCAAGGCCGCAGGCAAACCCTTCGACAAACCGAACCTGGTGATGAGCACCGGATTCCAGGTCGTATGGGAGAAGTTCTGCCAGTTGTGGCAGATCGAGATGCGCACCGTGCCCCTGACGCTCGACAAACCGACGCTCGACATCGACGCGGCGCTGAAGGTCTGCGACGAGAACACCATCTGTATCGTGCCGATCGCCGGTGTGACGTGGACGGGCCTCGACGACGACATCGAAGGGCTGGACAAGGCGCTCGACGCCTACAACCAGAAGACCGGCTACGAAATTCCGATCCACGTCGACGCGGCTTCCGGCGGTTTCATCCTGCCGTTCCTGCGTCCCGAAAAGAAATGGGACTTCCGCCTCAAATGGGTGCTGTCGATCTCCACGTCGGGCCACAAATACGGCCTGGTGTACCCCGGTCTGGGATGGGTCGTATGGAAGGACAAGAAGTACCTGCCCGATGAAATGTCGTTCTCGGTCAACTACCTGGGCGCCAACATCACGCAGGTGGGCCTGAACTTCTCGCGTCCCGCGGCGCAGATCCTCGGCCAGTACTACAACTTCATCCGCCTGGGATTCGAGGGTTACAAGGAGGTGCAGCAGAACTCGATGGACATCGCCAAGTACTGCCACCAAGAGATCGGCAAGATGCCGTGCTTCAAGAACTACGCCAAGGAGGTCGTCAACCCGCTGTTCATCTGGATGATGGATCCCGAGTACGACAAGAAGGCCAAGTGGACGCTGTTCGACCTGCAGGCCGCCCTGCAGCAGAGCGGCTGGATGGTTCCCGCGTACACCATGCCCAAGAACATCGACGATCTGATCGTCATGCGTATCGTGGTTCGCCAGGGTATGTCGCGCGACATGGCCGACATGCTGCTGGGCGACATCAAGAACGCCGTAGCCGAGTTCGAGAAACTCCAGTACCCCACTCCTTCGCGTATCAAGTACGAAAACAAGGAGCACCAGAAAGGTAAGGTTTACACGCACTGATAGACCCGCCGCCCCTTTCGGCGGCAAACGACAGCTCTGCTGCCCCGAAGGACGTTTTCCCGCGGCCGGTAACGGCTGACCGAACATTCAGGGACCTTCCCCGCGACACGCGCCCTCTCCGGGCGGCAGAACACCGGACGGCTCCCGCTTCACCCCGAAGCGGAGCCGTCTTTTTTGTGTCCCGCCAAAATATCCGCCGCCGAAGCGGGTTTTTCCAGCCCGCGGAACCGGAACCGGGCAACAACCGCTTTCCACCTCCGAAACCCATCCCACGGGCAGGTGGCGAACGCTGCTGCCAAACAGGACAATATACCTGTACACCGGAACTTGTCCGGACCGGAAAAAATACCTATCTTTCGTCCGTTTTATCCCCATCGACTATGAAAGAGAATTTCGACCTGTTCCTGATCGTCATGGCCCTGCTCGCCGCCGTGGTTTATGCCGCACTGCACTTCTTCGAAGCGGGCTACGGCTACCTTTTCGACCGCCGCTACGGGCCTCCCGTGCCCAACCGCCTGGGCTGGATGCTGATGGAATCCCCGGTTTTCGTGCTGATGTGCCTGCTGTGGGCTTCGTCCGAGAGGATGTGGCAGGCCGGGCCGCTGGCGCTGTTCATCCTTTTCCAGTCGCACTACCTCCAGCGGGCCTTCATCTTCCCGCTGCTGATCCGCGGCAAAGGCAAAATGCCCCTCGGAATCGTGCTGATGGGCATGGTATTCAACACGCTTAACGCCCTGATGCAGGGCGGCTGGATTTTCTACGTCTCGCCCTCAGGCTATTACGACGACTGGTTCGCACAACCCTACATCTACATCGGCGGGGCGCTGTTCCTGGCCGGAATGGCCGTAAACCTCCATTCGGACCACATCATCCGCAACCTGCGCCGTCCGGGCGACACGCGCCACTACATACCCCGCGGCGGAATGTTCCGCTACGTCTCGTCGGCCAACTACTTCGGCGAACTGCTGGAGTGGACGGGCTTCGCCGTGGCCTCGTGGTCGTGGGCGGGCGCCGTGTTCGCCTGGTGGACCTTCGCCAACCTCGCGCCCCGCGCCGCATCGCTGCGCAGGCGCTACGAGCAGGAGTTCGGCGAGGAGTTTTCGCGACTCGGGCGCAAACGTATCATTCCTTTTATTTATTAACCCATGTCCGACCTTTTTACCCCTTACAAATTAGGCCCTGTCACGCTGCGCAACCGCACGATCCGTTCGGCGGCCTTCGAGTCGATGGGCAAGGATTTCGGCCCTACACAAGAACTCAAAGATTACCATGTCGCAGTAGCCCGCGGAGGCATCGGCATGACGACGCTGGCCTACGCCGCGGTGTGCCGCAGCGGGCTTTCGTTCAACAAGCAATTGTGGCTGCGCCCCGAGATCGTCCCGGGGCTGCACGACATCACCGACGCGATTCACCGCGAAGGAGCCGCGGCGGCCATACAGATCGGCCATTGCGGCAATATGACCCACCTGACGACCGCCGGGCAGATTCCGATCGGCGCCTCGACGGGATTCAACCTCTACGCCTACACCCCGGTCAGGGGCATGCGCAAAAGCGAAATCGCACAGGTCGCCAAAGATTTCGGCACGGCAGTCCGTACGGCCTACGACGCCGGATTCGACTCGGTGGAGGTGCATGCCGGGCACGGCTACCTCATTTCGCAGTTCCTCTCGCCCTACACCAACCGCCGGCGCGACGAGTACGGCGGGTCGCTGGAAAACCGCATGCGGTTCATGCGCATGTGCCTGGGCGAAGCCGTCGAGGCCGCGCGTGCGTGCGGCATGGCCGTCACGGTGAAGCACAACATGTACGACGGATTCCGCGGCGGCATCGAAATCCCCGAGAGCCTCGAAATCGCCAAGGTCATCGAGTCGTTCGGCGTGGACGGCATCGTCCTTTCGGGCGGATTCGTCTCGAAAGCCCCGATGGCCGTGATGCGGGGGCTGATTCCGATCTACACGATGAGTTACTACTCGCCGCTGTGGCTGCGCTACTTCATCCGCTGGTGCGGCCCCTTTATGATCAAACAATTCCCCTTCGAGGAGTGCTACTTCCTCGAAGACGCCAAGAAGTTCCGGGCCGCGCTCCGGGGACCGCTGATCTACGTCGGGGGCCTCGTGAGCCGCGAGGGCATCGACCGGGCGCTCGACGCCGGATTCGAGCTGGTGCAGATGGCCCGCGCACTGGTCAACGACCCGGCCTTCGTCGAGAAACTCCGCGCGGGCGACGCCTCGACGCGCAGCGCATGCGACCACCGCAACTACTGCATCGCACGGATGTATTCGGTGGATATGAAGTGCTGCAAGCATTGCGACGGTTTGCCGCGGAAGATTGCCGAAGAACTCAAACGCCTGCCCTGATGAAACGCGGAGCAATCACACCGGGAAGCGCCTGGGCGCTGGTGACGGGCGCCGGATCTGGCATCGGACGCTGCTACGCCCTGCGGCTGGCCGCGCTGGGCTACAACCTCGTACTGGCGGGCAACCGCCGCGAACCGCTGGAGACGGTGAAGGGCGAGATACTCGGCGATCCCACGGCTCCGGGAACCGCCGCCGGGTTCCGGCCCGACGTGCGGACGATCGAAATCGACCTGGCGCGCGCGGAAGCCGCCGCGGAACTCTGGCAGGCCGTACGCCGCGAAGGCGCCGCGATAGACGTGCTGATCAACAACGCCGGGATGTTCTCGTTCCTCGACATTCTGCAAACCCCTGCCGAGCGTATCGAACGCATCGTGCTGCTGCACGACCTGACGAACACCCAGTTGTGCCGCCTCGCAGCCGCCGACATGGCGAGCCGCGGCTGCCGGGGCTACATCCTCAACATGTCCTCCTACTCGTTGTGGATGCCCTTCCCGGGACTGGCGCTTTACAGCGCATCGAAGGCCTACCTGCGGTCGTTCTCGGTGGCCTTCGCAAAGGAGGTAAAGGAACACGGCATCCGCGTCACGGCGGTCTGCCCGGCAGGCGTGGCGACCGACCTCTACGGGCTGACGCCCCGCTGGCAGCGCATCGGCACACGCCTCGGGGTGCTCATCACGCCCGACTCGTGTGCCCGGAGGGGACTGCGCGCCCTGTGGCGGGGCCGCCGCTGCATCGTTCCCGACTGGTGGAACCGCGCATGGATTCCCCTCTGCAAGGTGCTGCCGATGTGGGTGCTGCGGCCGGTAAGGAAGTTCACGATGAAATTCCAGAAATAGGCATATCTAACGAATAGCGAAAAACATGAAAGATTTGATAAACACACGCTGCGGCTGGGCCGGGACAGACGAACTGTACATAAAATACCACGACGAAGAGTGGGGCAAACTCGTTACCGACGACAACATCCTGTTTGAATTTCTGGTGCTCGAAAGCGCCCAGGCCGGGTTGTCCTGGATCACGATCCTCCGAAAAAGGGAGGGATACCGGAAAGCATTTCACGGCTTCGACGTGAAGAAAGTGGCGCAAATGACCCCGGAAGACATCGAGCGACTGATGCAATTTGACGGGATCGTCAAAAACAGGCTGAAAATCAAGAGTACGATCAACAATGCAAAACTGTTCATGGCCATTCAGGAAGAGTTCGGCAGTTTCTACAACTACACCCTGTCCTTTTTCCCCGACGGGAAACCCATCGTCAACGATTTCAAGACCCTGAGCCAGATTCCCGCCACATCGCCCGAATCGGACGCTATGAGCAAAGACATGAAAAAACGGGGCTTCAAGTTCTTCGGATCGACGATCTGCTACGCCCATTTGCAGGCGGCGGGTTTTATCAACGACCATTTGGAAGGCTGTTTCTGCAAATCCACAGCCTGCGACCGGCATTCGTAAACCGCTTATTCCGTACGCAAAACAATAATAACTATGGATAAAATCAAAAACGTCGTCTTCGACCTCGGAGGCGTGCTGGTCGGCATCGACCTCAACCGCTGCATCGCGGCGTTCCGCAAACTCGGCATGGACGCCGTGGCCGAAATCATCAATCCCTACTACCCTGCCGAGATGATCGGACGGCTGGAGCACGGCGACATCACGTTCCACGAAGCCTGTAACCAGATGCGCGCCCTGTCGGGCACGCCGGAGGTCACCGACGACGAGATCGCCCGGGCCTACGGGGAGTTCCTCACGGAGATTCCCGTCGCAAAACTCCGCCAGATCGACGACCTGCGCCGGCGGGGATTCCGCACCTACGTGCTCTCGAACAACAACACCGCGTCGATGGAGTACGTGCGCCGGATGTTCACGGCCGACGGCAAGACGATGGACGACTATTTCGACGCCGTCTACCTCTCCTACGAACTGCACGAACTGAAACCCTCGGAGGCGATTTTCCGCAAGATGATCGCCGCGAGCGGCATGATTCCCGAAGAGACCCTCTTCATCGACGACGGACAGAAGAACGTCGACGCCGCGCAGGCGCTCGGGTTCTCGGTCTACATGCCCGCCTACGGAGAGGATTTCGGACACATCCTCGAAAACCTCAACAGCTATGAAGAGAGCCTATAAAATCACCCTGATCGTAGTCGCCGCACTGATCGTACTGGTGCTGGCCGTCGCCGTCGCGGTTTCGCCCGTGACCAAAAACTACATCGAAAAGCACGACCGCGAACTGCTGGGCCGCTCGATCCGCATGGAGCGCCTGCGAATCAACATTTTCACGGGCCGCCTGCGTGTCGAAGGCCTGCGGATCGGCGGCACGAACGATTCGACGGTCTTCTTTGCGCTCGACAGTTTCGACATGCGCATGCGCATCCTGCCGCTGCTTTCGAACCGCGTCATAGTGAAGCACCTCCACTTCACGGCCCCCGACATAAAGGTCTACCAGCAGGGCAGCGCATTCAGCTTCGACGATATTCTCCGGCGTTTCGCGTCGGCGGACACCGTCGCCGCGGCCGAAGAGCCGTCGAAACCGTGGGAAATCGGGCTTTACGACATCCGCATCCGCAAGGGGCGCATTTTCTACAAAGACCTCGAACTCGACGCCATATGGGGGCTCAACGACATCGACCTGCAAATTCCGGGCGTCTACTTCGGCGGCGAAAAGACCGACGTAGGGGCCGTGCTCAACTTTGCGGAAGGCGGTTCGCTGGCGACGAGCGTAGCCTACGACATCGCTTCGTCGGAATTCGACATCGGGCTGAAACTCAAAGACCTGACCCTTACGGGAATGCTGCCCTACTTCCGCCAGTCGCTCGACATCGGAAGCGTCGCGGGACGCCTCTCGGCCGACATCCGCCTCCGCGGCGACACGGAGCACCTGCTTTCGCTGCGCACCGAAGGAACAGCTTCGCTGGCGGGATTTTCGCTGACGGACATGCAGCAACGCCCCGTGGCCGGGGTCGACACGCTGGGCATGCAGTTGGCCGAAGGCGACCTCGGAAAGATGCGCTTCCGCTTCGACCGTCTCTACGTCGGGGGATTTTCGCTCCTGGCGGAACTCACGCCCCAGGGCGACAACCTCTCGGCGCTGATGAAGCCTTCGCCCGAAACCCCTGCCGCATCGGCCGAACCGGTCCCGGAGGCCGCAGCATCCGAAGGAGGCCCTACGCTCCAGATCGCCGACCTCGAAATCGCCGGGGGACGGGTGACGCTGCGCGACCTGACGATGAACCGTCCGTTCGAATACGCCATGACCGATATCCGCATGCGAAGCCGCAACTTCGATCCCTCGGCGCGCAACAACCTCCAGATCGAGGCACGGATGCAGCGCACCGGACAGGCGAAACTCCGCTGGGAAGGGACGCTCGACAACCTGAACAACCAGAACATCACGCTCTGGCTTTCGAACCTCGACCTGCGTGACTTCTCGCCCTATTGCGAGCATTTCACAGCCTATCCGCTGACACGCGGCAACCTCACGTTCCGCAGCCAGAACGTCATCCGCAACCGTTACCTCGACGGCACGAACCACCTCGACGTGTTCGAACCGCGCGTGGACAAGAAACGCAAGGACCTGAAACCCGAAATGAACATTCCGCTCAAATTGGGGCTTTACGTGCTCAAAGACAAGAAAGGTCACGTCAAAATGGACCTTCCGGTGGGCGGAAACCTCGATTCGCCGGAGTTCTCCTACCGCAAAATCGTGCTCAAAGCCATCGGCAATGTGCTGCTCAAAGTCGTAACGGCGCCCTTCTCGTTCCTTTCGGGCAGCCGCGACAACCTCGAATACATCCCCGTCGATCCGGCGCAGTATGCCTTCACCTCGGAGCAATACGCCTCGTTCGACCAGATTGCCCAGATGCTCAAGGACAAACCCGAAATACAGATCGCACTGACCCAGCGTATCAACCTCGCCCGAGCCCTGCCCGCACAGGCCGCCAACGCCCTGCGGCTGGCCTACCACAACAGCCTCGCGGCGGCAGATTCGACCGGACAGCGTCCGCAGCTCTCGATGCTCGAATACGAAAAACTCCAGCAGATCGACATCCGCACCCCGGCAGTCGCGGCCTTTGCCGATTCGCTGCTCTCGGCGCAGGGACGTTCGCCGCAAGGCATGTCGCCGGATACCAAAGCCCTCGCGCTCTACCGCGAACAGGCCCTCGGACTGCTCCGGCGGATGATGGCCGCACGCGACAAAGCGTTGGCGGAGTATATGTTCACGACGCATGGAGTTCAGCCGCCGTCGTTCCGCCTGCAACCGCTGGATTCGCTCGCGCTGGCGGCCTACACGGGCCGCGACCGCTACACGATCGCCCTGGGCGTCGACGGCGAAACCATCGAGATCGGAGAAGAACAACCCGCGGAGACCGATGCCGCCGGGACTCCCGCAGAATCCGGAGCCGGCACGACGGCGAATCCGCCCGCAATTCCGGCGGACAGTTTGCCGGCAACGACTCAGGCCGCTCCCGTTCCGGCGACGAGCGTATCAACCGAAACGACAGCGGGCAACGCTTCGGCGAAGGCTCCCGCAGGCGATGCCCCGGCGGTATCGTCATAACAATTTTCGGGCGAATGCTCCGGCCCCGGAACCGGGGACCGGAGCCGCCTTCAAAACAGCGCCGGAAACGTCTCCGATCCATTAGCCGCGCTTTTCCCGGCAAAAGTTTGCCGGAACGGAAAAAAGCGGTTATCTTTGCACCCCGGAATCGCAAGGTTCCCCCGACCGAAAAAGTCCGGGGATGATCCCGAAAGGATCATTCGCAGGCCTCGAGGCCGGGAACGACGGGGTGTAGCGCAGTCCGGTTAGCGCACCTGCTTTGGGAGCAGGGGGTCGTGGGTTCGAATCCC